>Ga0157364_1003215_pt1 | contig 15775 bp, 9 predicted proteins | sample AttsexASBM2_FD_111476 | JGI IMG/M metagenome (GOLD analysis project Ga0157364, IMG submission 111476) | Fungus gardens microbial communities from leaf cutter ant in Ribeirão Preto, State of São Paulo, Brazil - Atta sexdens ASBM2 | ecosystem: Host-associated > Fungi > Mycelium > Unclassified ...
ATCCGTCAAATGAAACGGATTGTTTGCTTACGTGACATCTGATAACTTTGACACGGCAAACTAACATCGGTAAGTTTATTCCCTCGAAGATTAAGGCGTCGGAAATGGTCCAACCAGTCTGATCCTTCTAAGCGAGCGATAGATTCTACCAGATTATCGTCTATGTAGAGGTCTAACAGGGACTTGTAAGCGGGATTTGTCGCAAGCGGAGTTAGGTCCTTAATCTATAGTAAACAACAGACCAGATTAAAGTATTTTAACCACTGTATCTAATATGTGAATCATTATAATATATAGATATATGAAAAGTGCATTATATAAGAAAACTAAAGGGAAATAATTTTCAATATGTTATATTTATTCTTTGCAAATATATATTATTTACTCTTTAAAAATTTGAATAAAAAAATATATTTTTTCTTTAAAAATATTAATAAATTTATAGACTAATTTGATGTTTTATAAATTGCTTTGATATTATAAATATCTGAATCTCATATTTGTAACATTTTGTAATTCTACTTCATAACTACTTCATGACGCGTCTGTAAAAATTATTGTTTAAGGAGCGAGAATTATGTAAATATAAATGACCTTATTTCCACTTAGATGAAGAATGTTTGTATCTGTGGGTAAAAATTCAGGCATTTCTGTTAGACCACGATAACTACAATTGACTGAAATAAAAACTATAAGCTGTCTTTGCGTAAGTTCGCCTGGAGGTGTAACGTAAATCAATTCGCAATCGCAAACAGTCCCTTTGCATTCCTCCTTCAATGTCTGAAAATCAGATTGATTTAGCGGGGAACTCAAGATCTGTTTAATCATCAATTACAAGAAGAAGATGCATTTTCTCGTTACCACGATTATCTTGACAACCGGGACAAGCGGTCTTCCATCATGCGGCGTAGCACAAAGTAATTTGTCTTTGTCGACGACTTTACTCGCGGCTGATCCTTCACTAGAGTCCAAAATCCACGCTACATCTTCCGTACATCTCAATGGATTACCTTCGTCAGTACATCTTCATTAATTATCCACCATTCGCGCATCAATCGAATGCAATTTTGATTAAACAATTCATTAATCACGTAAAAAAATTTAGCATTATAGAAGTACTACACAGTATTTCACAAAAAATATAGTATAATTTTAATTTACCAGATTTTCTTAAATCATAACTTATTTATTTGACAAATTTGTTTTGCACAAAATTTTATCGAATTATTCTTACCGGTCAGATAGATATCTTTTAACGTAGGTACATCAAAAACCGTAATATTGATCTCTTCGAGAGCATTATTTCTTAAGTCGAGGCATCTCAAAGTCCGCAGATTAGAGAACGCATCGTTCGGTAGTAAATACAGTTTGGTGCCGATCACATTGATTTTCTATTAATTAATATAAACATTTCCTCCAAGCTTTCATAAATACTTTACTTTCAAGATAAAACATGCAAAATATAATCTCACGATAAAAACGAATTTTCATGATCAATGTCTTCCAAGACAGTTTGCTGAACTTGTATCCTATTCTTTGATAAAGTAATGTTAAAACTGTCCCACTTATTGTCCATGAAAATTCGAATAAGCAACTTTAATGAAGTATAGACAAAGTTTTCGCTTGCTGTCCATTTGGCAAGCATTTTCTACCTCCAGAAATTGCATCTCGCTTGGAAATGCAGTTGATAATTGAGTTAAGTTACTGTTCGCGATTATTAACTTTCGTAAAAATGTGAATCCCCGTAGAATCTCTTGCGGATCAAACGTTGCTTTCGGCCATACGCAAAAAATAAGTACTTGCACATCTTTAACCCTAAAAATATTATTTTACTTTTTTAAAAATGCTTTATCTTTTTAAAATAATTATAATATCAAACTTATACAGCACAGATCATTCTGATAATGCAGCGATATTGTAATGTTTCAACAATATTGTAATAACAGTGCAAATGTTACAACAATGTTTCTGCAAGCCTTTAGATAAATTTTAATTTTGCGTCAAGAAATCAACAATATTAACTCGATATTTATAAAAAATTTATATTTTAGATTTAGTTCTTAGCATTACCTTGCTCTCCATTCATCTTTAAAGCCGTTAAAACAGACGAGACGTTGTCGACTTTCCGTAAAGTCACATTCGGAATGAATATTGACTCGTGGATGATAACAAATCTCGTCATCTTTCGTAAAGCCACGTGAAAAATGTACATATATTAAGAACGCGAATCTATAAATAAAACGATTTAATTGTGTAGGAAGATATCAAATTACAATACGAAGTTATCTCGCGAACGTTAGATATGCTTCTTCATGATATCAAAACTAGCTCCTTGCGCTCATCATATTTAAACATCTATGCGTGATCGCGTAGAGACATAATTTATCCTATTTGATAAAATAATAGTTTGTTTAACAATATTACACAATTCGTGGACTCTCGTAAAGACGTGCGACGGAAGTAAATAGATGGTGCACGATAGGCTAGCTGTGAGATTTATAATCTTTATTACTTGGCAGCTTCGTTATTTGCGCAAGACGATAACAAGACCGATGTACCATTATATTCGCCAGCATTAAACTGTCTTACGTACATAATTTAATATCTCGTATTTGTCTTCCTAGCTTTTGATGCGCACCGCGATCGTTTTAACTTATCAGTTTGAAACACTTTCACGATTGATTAGCCGCCGCTTTCCAAACAATTCAATTTTAACAGCTTAACCATCTTTAATGAATAAATTATATGAACAAATTATACAATGCAAATGTCTTCGCCTTGTTTTTGATTGTCGTAACATTGTCGCGTTGATACTAAATATTGTGTAAATCATCGTTACAGTTATCTCTCCGCTTAACGGTGAACCTTCCTTCATATGAAGAACTTTACAAATTTAAGGCTCCTTTACTATACTAGATCTCAGATTGTGATTATTAGAAGAAAATTCATAATAAAATTCTTGCAAAGTATATTAATGAAAATATATTTCAATAAAACAAAACTTACAATCTATAGAATCGATTTGTAAAATATACCAAAAACTCTCCTTTTGTTTTGTTAATTTCTTCTTGAAATAAGAAGATAGTTTTTGATACATTTTATAAGTCTATTCTGTCAATTGAAAATGTTGTTTTATTGAAAAATATTTCTATTCAAATATAATTTGCAAAAATATTTATTTTGTGCTTTCTCGTTTTTAACATCGTAATTAAAGATAGTAATAGTGAATGAATAGGAATCTTAATCAATATAACAATTAAGTGTGCCTTCTTCTAATTACAACACATAATTATCCATACAAAATAGTATTTGTTTATAAATCTAAATCAATGAAAATAAATGTGACAGTTTTTAAATACATTACAGTAAAAATATTAATTTTTTGGCAAATTATATTTATTTTTTAATAGATATTTATATTGAATGTATTATAAAATCTTTAACGCTAATGACTTACTTAAAATTTCATGAATTTATAAGTCATAATAATTGATGTGCTGTCAATGATCGATCGATATCTTATAAAAATCTTTTACAAAACTTTGGAGAAGCCGTTGCAAAATTGATTTAAAAATTATAATAAAATCCGTGCAATGTTAAATCATAAGAAGAAAGCAAAAGATAAATAAATACTCACAGAAAAGTTCGTTGCACTATCATTCTCATGAAATGTTAAGATACAGTAAATAAGTATCAACGTTGATGAGTTCGCACAAACAAACAGTAATTTATAAAGGGTATGTAATGGAATTTTTGTATCACTCAGCACTTTTTTTTTAACACGATAGGTGTCAACCTAACGACACACTCGCATCACATGCGTTAACGCGATAGGTGTCGTATCAAGAATAGCAGTGATGCTAATGAGAAAATAGATGTTGTATTCGACGTGTCTGCAGGTGGATAACTTAAACGGCTTAACATGTAATGAACATATTATGCGATAACAGTTGTGGAGATGCGATTTATACTCATGCAGTGATACATATTGCGATAATACATTTTTCAAACAGTGAACAACGTCAGCCGGTAAACGGACATTATACATCTCATTATTACAAGTTTCGGATTTTTAAAAACAATTGCAAAACATAAAGATATTTGCGGTAATATTATTGAATTTGTGGCATTTTTTATTGTCTGTAATTAATAAATATATTATATATTACCGTAATTTCAATTCGGATCAGACATTATAATTTTCAATTTTAAAAACATCATCGTGTATGTGAAAGTAGCTTTTTGCATTAAATAAGAAATTTACGTTGAATATGATTAGAATCGAATTATTCAACATTTTCTAGTGACAATTTTTAGTGACAATTTTTAATGAATAAATTAAAAATTAAAACAAAATAAATAATCGAAAAAATATTAAAAAGTTCGATCACGACAATTTAATTCTAATAAATTAGTTTGTCAAATCTTAGCAAGAAAATATCCATAGAAAAAATTTATTTATAAAAATAAAATGTGAGTATAAAATGTAAGTATGATGTGTGAGACAACACAAAAATGCTATGTTTAATTCAACTATGATTCATTCAAAAGTTAATTGAAAGTGATTATTTAGTGTAAAAATTGTTCAATACGTAATGAACAAATTAATTTATTTTTCATAATTACGTTAAATTTGAATCATAAAATTCATAAATCTATTTTTTGCTTCTTAAACTGTTTTAAATGGTTCAAATCTAACGTATTTAATATTTAATCTGCACAAATGTACGCATTAGATTTTCAAATTGTGAGCCACATTCGATGAAATATTGGACTAGCGAATCAGCGAATTGGACAAGTTTTTAATCCACGCTATTTGTCCGTGTCTGTATATTTAGTCCAAAAAAATGAATCTTCTTTATCGATCGAGTTTTCGCCATTAAATGTCAGTTTATCCCCTAAAAAACCTTCTCGCAAATTTCTGATCATACGCACGCGAATGAATTCGTGGCGCTTTTATGAACGCGATCGGTGTGTAACCCTCTATCTGGTTAACAACGACGACGGTTGCACTGTGCACCCTCAAGAAAAGCGCATTTTACGGATTCGCCTGTCGGCGTCGGCTGGCATCGGCGGTATTCAAATTCCGTGGCAGGACTGCAAGCAAAGGCACATCGGGACGACGTGATCGAGAGAACGTAGGACGCTGTTTTGCGTCGTCCAACCGCGAGTATTTTCTAGAAAATTGCCGCATCGTCGAAGGCCCAATGTCAGGGATAGCGATAGCCAGGCTCGCTGAGGAGCGTAAAGCATGGAGGAAGGATCATCCGTTCGTGAGTTTCTGTTCCTCGTTGTATGCTTTCCCGCGGGAACGCGCCATCGGTTTCCCGCTTAGTGCGCCATAGAATCGGCAGGGCAGAACACTGATCACGTTACTCCGTCGTCACGATTGTAAACAATGGCCCTGTATCACCCGCATGGCATTTCACACATCTTAAAAGCGGGAATCTATGTTAAACTTTATTTGTTTTATCATAACCAACATTTTTATTTGTATAAGCAATTTTTATCTTATCTGTAGAAAGAATCAAACTAATTGGTATCTGTAATTAATGTATAATATTTAATAATAAGACTGAATTATCATGAAATTTTAGAGAAACTTATTTTAGTGTTGTGTTTAAAATTGTTTAAATTTTGTGTATATATTTGAATTTTTCCTGTAAATAATATAAGAACTATTTGTAGGGGTTTGTAGCTAGACCAACAAAAAATCCAGACGGTTCCCTTAACTTGATGAGTTGGGAATGTGCGATACCTGGAAAGAAATCTGTAAGTCAATTTTTTTCAAGTGTAGGTGACAAATATTCGTATTAAATTTGCAATTTTGCAGACTCCTTGGGAGGGTGGCCTGTACAAGTTACGTATGATTTTCAAAGATGACTATCCTTCAAGCCCACCAAAATGTAAATTTGAACCTCCTCTATTCCATCCAAATGTTTATCCATCAGGCACTGTGTGTTTGTCGCTTTTGGATGAAGAGAAAGACTGGCGACCAGCTATCACAATCAAGCAAATCCTCCTTGGTATTCAGGATTTATTGAACGAGCCAAATGTGAAAGATCCAGCTCAAGCCGAAGCTTATACAATATATTGGTATTTATGAGACATGTTCAGATTATGAACAATAGTAATCTGAAGAATAATTGGAGATTTCTTTTGCAGCCAAAATCGTTTGGAATATGAAAAGCGTGTTAAAGCTCAAGCCAGAGCAATGGCTCCACAGGAATAAGTGACAAGAATTGTCGACTCGACATATTTAAAATATGTGAGAAAGATATTGTATGTGGATAACACATCATAAACTGATTCATAGCTCTTTATAATTAATCTTTTTTACGAGTAATTAATATATGTTGTAACTAGTTAAGTAGTTCATGGTCTTAATGTTTATTTATCGAATATTGTCTTTTTCAATGTGTATATTTTTCAAAATTTCAAAATGTAGTGTATACTAATATACGAAAATCACATATAAATCACATATAAATTCTTTCGCACATAAATAATTCTTATTAATATTAAGAACCATGTTATAAGATATGTATACTTTAAGGCAGAATTATTTTTTGATCAGCCCTTTAATTTTTAAGTCTTACAAATAATTACTGATGTTATTTTTAAAACAGTGATATGAGAGAAATTAAAAAATAGCTGCTATTAAATAAATATCTATCGTATCAAGTTTCTCTATCAGTTTCATCTTTTTTTTAATATGTGACAATACAATATATGACATTCGTAGGTAGATTAAAGACTAAATTTATTAAGGCCCAGTTGCACCAATGTTACTTTGATTTTAAGTGAGATTTAAAACTATCTGTTTTGTTTTAAAGCCAAAATGAGACAGAGACAGAAAGAATTTTAAGCCTTACTTAAAATCAAAAGGTTTGTTCGCGTTGCATGTTCTAACATGCTCTAAAATGCTTCTACCATAGCATTTACTCACTCTAACACGCTCATTGAAGTGCTCATAGAAGATATAACAAGAGCACATTGGAACATGCTGAAACATGAGACGCGAACAAACATAAAGTAAGTAAAGTTGGTGCAATCGGATCTAAGTAATGTAAAATTCTCAAAAAAAAAAAAGAAATAATTTCAATTCGTTAGAACAGCATGATAAAAAGATGATCGTTGCACTCATTGAATCCTAAATAAGTATATGCAAATGGTATTCCAAGAGAATCGTTTTCCACGTTGGTGAACACATTTGACACTTAAATCGATGCGACGGTGAGTAAAGCGATTAACATGATGTAATATTCCGTTATCGATTTTCGCTGTTGTCTTATTAGTACAGCTGTTTTGTGCAAATATGACGCATCACTTTCCAAATATCTCGAAGTAATCTTTGAACATCAAATGAGTCATACCGTCAGTGTGTTGGATATCGACGAGAATATGTAATATGAGAGTGTACAGTGGAGCAATAACAAATTAGTAACGTTCCACAGTGTTGCACAGTATCATTTCGTAACAACAATGACGGGGGTTGGAAATTGCGCGTTCCAAAAATTCAACGCCGGAATCGTATTAATGTGCGTGCTTGGTTTCATTTTTTCGTACTACGCTTACACCGTGGAGGTCAAAAAGGATCAAGATGATTCGTACCAGCCACTGTGCGATATTTCCGAACATATAAGCTGCACCAAAGTATTTATGACCGAGTAAGCACGCTCAAATATTATCGAACCAGTGCAATGACACTTGGATGCGACTCAACATATGTTCAAGTCTTGAACATAATTAAACGAACATTAATCTATATCTTCATTCTATGTATAATTCATTATGATTTTTTTTTATTTAATAATTCTTTTTCGTTATATAATACATGAACATGAACATTGTTCAGAATCAGTGAATAAATGTTGAAGCTTCGCTAATTTTTCAAAAATATAGACTGTTTCTCATTGTTTCATAATATGATATACATATATATACGCGATATCGGATATAAAAATATTTTATTAATATTTGCATGTTTGCATTATGCTCGATTTCATGAACAACAAATACATTAAGCCACTATTTCATTTGTTTTTATCGTATAACAAAAACGCACAAATGAAATAGCATCTTTAGTGGTGTGTTGATAATTATCATTTATTTTATTCTATTGTTTAATATTCGGTGAGCAATAAGAATAAATTAATATATCATGTCCCAATGAGAAATGATAATGGAATCGACATCGAATCGATGTCGATTTGACATCTATTTCATTTCTCACTAGAATGCATCATGCATGAAACGCACTGTAAATAATTACAAAGAAGATTGCTGCTGAGTAAGTGCTACATAAAGAAACTTTAACAAGTCCAAGAAATTGTTTCTCATTGGATCACGTGGAATGTAAGGTTCTAAGGATTATCACATACTTTTCGTAATAATAATCATAAGACGTGACATAAGAATTAGTTAATCACAGTAAAAAATTAAAAATTAAAAATTTTCAATTCTGATTGGCTAATTCTTATAATACGTTACAGTTATTGAGTTATGGCCGCAGCATAGATTCTTGCATAAAGCATAATGCATAAGGGAATCAATCAATCAAAATTCTTCTTTTCTATGAGAGGAAAGGAAAAATTCTGATTAGTTTGCTTATGCACTTATGCAAAAGTCTGTGCTGCGGCTTTTATCCGTGCTATGGAAAGTGCGGTGACTCTAAAGTTTGGTCTGTTCGTGTTACTTGCACTTTGCATTCAGCATCTTCAAGATTAGAGAGCCTTAAAGATGGAGAGTAGTTAGGGTATATCCACAAATTTGCATAGTGAATATATCCTTAAGATCTCAGCACAGACTTTTGCATAACGCATAATGCATAAGCGAATCAATTAATTAGAATCTTTCCTTTCCTTCTATTCCATAAAAAAGAAGAATTTTGATTGATTCTCTTAAGCTCTATGCATTATGCGTTACGCAAAAGTCTGTGCTACGGCTTTAAAAGACTTTACACATGAAGTGTATAATGGAGCATAAGTATAACATAAGATTGCTGGACCAATGAGCATCTAACATACTGTCGCTGTATTGATTTACATAAGATAGATGCTCATTGGTTTAATGGCTTTATGTTGCATGTATGCATTTCATGTGTGAAACCCTTTATAGATCTTCTACAATAAGCCATTAATCATAAATTAGAAGTCAGATGATGACTATGCTTGGTCAATTTTTAATTTTTGACTTCTGATTTATGACTAATGGCTTAATGTAGAAGACTCATTACTCCCACGGAGTAACAATAAACATGACATGCATATTCAGCCATAATTGCTATCTTCAACCGCGCGAATTTTTAAGTCATATACTGAGATTAATAAAACGTAATGAAAATAAAACTTAGATAAAATACAAAATGACATGAAATTATTCAAAATTGATAATTGTGTATGAATAATCGTAAAATTATTTCAGACAAACATATACAAAATAAATAGTAACAAATTAACGTATAAATATCGTATTTCAGGTATGGCAAAGGATTTGGATTGTTTCCAAAAGATTCTGTGTTTCACATCCGAAATCCTATATATGGTTTAATATTTTATACTCTGGTCGCAATTTTAAGTATGTATTCAATCATTGTCGCTACGTATCTATATAGCAATAGGTCTTAACGAAATCATTTTTTTCAGGTGTGATTAATAATTACACCTTTTCGGCTGCCACTGTTATTCTGGGAATAATCTCTAATATTTTGTCAATATACTTAAGTCATATATTATATTTATATAGAGATATCTGCGTTGTATGTATTAGCACGTACATTACAAACGCGATGATCACATTTTTCGCTATCAAAAAATTCCGAAAATTCCAAAAATTAGCCTCAGACGATACATATAAAAAGGTGAAATAAAAATAAAAAAAGAATTACATTTTTTTGTGATCGATCAAAAAATATTTTAATAATTTTTTTCTATTATTCTTTATTTGTGTAGAACTTAATACAAGTAAATATCCAGCAAACAATTAACATAGACATATAACAAGTGTATTTATATGTATTTATATGTATATGTTATATTCGTTGTTTGCTGGATAATATAAATAATGATTTAATGATTTAGATAAACATATTTTTTCAACGAAAGAGATTAAAGTAATTTTTTTCACATTATACAGTTCAAACAATCAAATGAATTTTTCTGTGTTATAATATACGTAACATTTTAAATAAAAGATATAAGAATTAATTAATGTGCATAGATAAAAGAAAGAACTTTTGCTTATATGTATATATTCATATTATATTATTGTAAATCAACAATATGAACAATATAAATAATATCGCATCTATATGAAACTCGTACATATTCATTTGTTAATAAAAAATAAAAAATGTGTGGTAATGAACGTACAGAATGTCTTGTGATGTTTTTTTTCAAAATTATCGTTTTTAATATGATTGCTCATGAAAAAAAATTCTTCAGATTATCAAAAAAAAATATTAATAAAATACAAGAAATATACAGTAAAGAAGAGCATTCTGTACATTATATACCAAGAATAATTATGACCTTCATATATTCTGTTTTATGAGAATGTCAGTAATTTAAATGTCAAAAATATACGTGGCACGTAAACGTTAAAGATATAAGAAACATTTTGTATTTCAGAAGGTTTAGCGATTGTTATCAGTTCTACTTTAATTCTATATAATCAGTTTCTAAGAATGCAGTTTCTTGACTTCAATAGATCTAATTCACATTAAATAATTCAAAACGTGTATGTCATACAGTAGAACTTATATTTATTTTGTCTACGCGAAAATAGTCTGTAAAAACGATTATAAATTGTAACTGCAAAACTTGCTAATTTCTTGAATAGGGTTCCAGGATGTTGTGTATTTATAATCATTACAATTATTTACGTCAACAAAATCCCACATTAAAATACATAATGAAGTGATAATATAGTAATGAAATCAATTGTTTAATAAGAATTAGATAAATTGAAAAATTTATATAATTAAAAAGGGAAATAAAAAAGCTAAAACGGGAGATTTGAATGATAGCAAAAGAGAGGAAATAAAAAAAGATATAAGAAATATCAAAAGTACGTATGCAGTAGAATCTATAATATATGTAAAATACAAATGTATAATTCATTATTTTATCAGATTAATAGCTTCTCTTCTAAGTTTTACATCACTTTGAGATAAATTAAGATTTTATTTATAATAATATTCGCGAGGAAGGATAGTAATTTAACATCCGAAAGGATATGCAGTTTATTATGTCACTGACCTTAATATTTGCCGTCTCTTAATAAATCTTTGTTACTACGGCTAATGCTGGCAAGAATACCAGGACTCTTCAACGGCGGCGTTTCGTCCAGGCGATTAAGGTGCAAATTGGAGGTATACGGTATACGGATTGGTGCGTCGACGCCATTCTTGCTGGCCTCAACATTAAAGCTTTTACTGCGTGACAGTGATGACTTGTATGTACGTTCGGGTTTCGGCGGAGCTTGAATAGTGCTGTAAACAGATGTCGCGTTCACTTTTGGCGACATGTTCACCGTGTTCTTGATCGATATGTTGATCATGCTGCTGTGATGTTGGCTCATTTTGCCGTATCTGCCGATATTCGGTGCTTGGTATCGTCTGGTCTGAGAACGAGCTGATTGTTCATCACCGGTAGAATGCAGGCTTCGCGGTAACGTCTGGATGGTCCGGAAGTGCTCCTCCCTCTCTTGATCGCTAACCAGTCTGCTAGTGGACTTGCTAAATCTGCCGAGGGAGCTGGAGGCGACGCTGAAACGCGGTTGTTTCCGAAAGGTGATTGCCTAGTCGTGCGGATTTTCTTTCGTCGACGTTTGCGGCGGCGACGATCGAATGAGTCTATCGAATCATATATATGTTCGTTCCCATGCGTCCCTTCATGCAGCCTTCACCCTAAATCGAAGCACGGAGTCGCCGAATTTCGACTTAAAAGATATACCCAAGCGACCCGATTTAAACTTCGCACTTTGGTTCCTGAAGCTTGTACAACTAACTCCATCTTTGGCGATCGAACGATATGAGATAGCAAGTTCGTCGTCTATTTCATGATGACAAATTCTGACCGAGAGACAAATTTTTACTGACAATGAAAGCGTGAAATATCTTTGGAACACTATGTCATTCCTGATAAACGTTTCATGCATAGATAGTTATGTAGAGTGTCTCGGATTAAGTTAGATCCCTCACACTTTCAATTCACAATCGATTTTCCCTTGGTGAAAATCAACATCATCATTCATAATTCTCATAATATTTCTCCTTTCGTTTTTCTATCTTTAACCATATCTTTAACCAAAATTATCTACTTTCAAAATAAATTTCATCTGATCAATTTCTATAACTTAATCCATACAAACTCTCTTATGAACCTTAAATAGTAATTCTTTATCAATTAAAAAAAACCAGACAAGAGAAAGACAGAAGACCTGTAATATTTTTACAAAAGACACCACTGTACAGTGTTAAATGAAAATGTGAAGATATTTCAACAAGCGCAATAAAAATAAGGGGGCAATAAGCATAGCGATCTAATTTAAGTAGGGGATAACTTATCAGTCAAAATTTGTCTCGCTCTCATTATGTCGAGTACTTCGATTACCTGTGCTCGGAATCTACGGCAATTTTACCGGAGCCACGTGGTCTTCCGTGTCGCAGCCGGTCTCGGTCGTTCTCATATCCTTTTTCACGTCCATAGATACTGCCGCCGAAAGGATCTTCGCCCAAGTAATACCTCTGCAGGGGTGGTGGCGTAGATTCGTTACGTTGCCATTCCTGGATACCATGATCAGCCGTCCTGATGATCTTCGTGACTTTGCTCAACGTGTTAGCGTTTCGCGGTGATCGCGGTGGTCTTTCCGGTGGTTTGTCCTCCATCGTGTTCCTTTCGCTGACGAAAGGAATGTTCCTGTCGATCACGTTGTATTGTAAATAGGTCGGACCATTGTCGTCGGTCTGCGTCAATTGTGAGGTAGAACCACCACTTGTTCGTTTGTTCTTTCTCTCCGTACTAGCTGAACGTAATTTGCCTACCAGCTTCCGAAAGGATTCACCGATTTTATACTTAGGCCCATGACCTAGATAAATAGATAGTAATATTTAATATATACATAATATATGTAATAATAATAATAATAATGTTGATAATATTCCTCTTTAATGCTCTCATAATATTCGACTTTTATTTTTAGTTTGTCTTTAGTTCGGCTTTTATTTTATTACTTATTTGTTCATCAGATTGTTTTCCAATTCGATCGTAATAATAGTTTGATTTAATTAAAAATATTTATAATTAAAGTATTACACTCATTTACATTCATAATTTTTTAATTTAAATATTTTTTTAATTTATTGCCTTTATCAATTAATTACGAAGAAGATTTACCCTTAGATGCTCGTGAACTGTCTGACTTTTTTTCTTCGCGATTATTTATCGGCGATTTCGGCGAGATTGATCGCGATCGTGGCGAGGTATTTCTATAATTGCGTTCGGATGTTTGTGCTTGAACGTCGCGATTACGACTTTCCCAAGTTCTTTGTACCACATGTACTGGACTTGAAGTACGGCCTGACGGGAGCTCATTCGAACTGATCTTTTCTTCAGATTTTGCCCACTATAAAAAGATTATCAATAATTCAGTTATGTATCGATAATATGCGACACAAAATGAAATATTTTATCAGTTTAAATCAATATAAATTAATTTAATAAATTATATATAGATTATAAATTATAAATTATTTGTAATAAACAAAAGAGAGAGAATTTGCAGAGTACAAACTAAACTTCCATTTAATATTATGTATTTTCTTATAAATTTTAAAACTATTGCTATTAGCATAATGAAGAGTAATGTTCGTACTTGTTCTTTCGATCTTCGACGTATCGGTGGGGAAGGTGTACGTTGTCGTTCTTCGACAGAATCCTGATGATCACGTCGGAATGATTCGTAAGTTTTCGAATAAGATGATTCAACTTGATTTCTCTTATGCCCGTGGGCATGTCCATTGGTACGTGAAGATTCCACGTATCGAACTGGAGAGTTCGAACGCGCATGATTTTGCTTCTCTGTGTAGAATACATTATATTCACATTTCTATTTCATGTATCATTTGATATTTATTGAAACAAAATTGTTTTACACACACACACACACACACACACACACACACACACACACACACACACACAAAATGTGGATTTAGGATTATCTTCTAACTTTATGTATTATGTATATCTTTGTTATCTCTCTTTTTTTAATAGTAATATATCTTTGTTATCTCTCTTTTTTTAATTTTTAACAAACTATATCACATTTAAAAATAATGTTATATGAGAGGATCAAATGTTTTTAAAGACTTTAAGAAGCGATTCCTCGTATATTAATTCATATCAATTCAATAAAAACTTGATGTGACCACATGTCTGAAACGACATAGTTTTGAAGATATCCTTATTCTTAGATCTATCCCTTTTTTTTAATTTAAAAAATAAATAATGCATAAATATAATAATAAGGACATACAACCACGGCGACAGATGTTAAAACGAAAATATATTTATTATTATTATATAAGAAAACATAGACGTTTCGGTCAAGATTTGATCATCATCAGTACATACAGATGGCAATAAAGAATTACAAACAAGTTTATTAATTAAGAACGCAAAATCGGTAGTCAAAGAAGTGTTAATATCAGTATCAAAATGATAAAGAAGTGCATAATATTAAAAAAAATTCGGAAGTTAATAAGATAGTAATAAATTCTTTTCCTTTCCAATCGCTTGCGTTAATTGAGTAAGATAAAGTCCAGAGAATGAAATTTATCAACAAAAATATATATTAAAAAAGGAAAAAAAAGAAAAAATTTTTTTATAATAACGCATGTCTGGCGACTAATATGTTCTGTTTATGATATATTCCTTTTTTAGGAAGCAAAGAATGACTTCGTGTGAGAATACGGAATTTCCAGATTCTATTTAACAATTAAAGAAAAGAAAAACGCTTTTTAATAAAATTAAAATATTTTAGACGATACAATGATTAATTATGAAAGTCAATATAAATTCACATTAAAGCTCGCTTACCACGTATTTTTTTTTTACCACAAGTCCTCGCAGATATAACTCTGAGTACTCCAATTTAAAAAAAACTGAGAAAAATCTGAACAAATGGTAAGAACTACTGCTGACAAATTTTTTGGAAGATCATGGCTCGCGAACAGTATTTATATAGAGTGAAGGAAAAGAAGAATGTTAGTGGAGAGGGTAGTTCTATGTGTGGGTAGAGGGGATTTTTCCGATGATTGGTAAATAGATTTCAGGAAAGCGTTCTGTGTCACTTTGTTTGTTTAAGCAATTATCTTGTCATTTAATATGAATCATTTCCATCCTTTTATAATAATAAGATTGTTCTAAATCGAGAATACTAACATTTTTCCAATCAATTATATGATCATGATCAAGTTTGTGACGAGAGATAATAGACAAAGAATTAGTAGGTTTTTTAAATCATTTATGTGTTCTTTTAAACACATCCTTAATTTTCTTTTTGTCTGATGGTCAAATCTTGACCGAAACGTCTATGTTTTCTTATATAATAATAATAAATATATTATTTTCATTTTAACATCTGTCGTCGTAGTTATATGCTCCTTATTATTTATATTTGTATTGAGCAACCCTCAAACATTTAAATAATGCATGATTTCAAAAGACGAGTTTTCATGTTGTAGTTTATAATTTTTGAACAAAGTTTC
>Ga0157364_1003216_pt1 | contig 15773 bp, 13 predicted proteins | sample AttsexASBM2_FD_111476 | JGI IMG/M metagenome (GOLD analysis project Ga0157364, IMG submission 111476) | Fungus gardens microbial communities from leaf cutter ant in Ribeirão Preto, State of São Paulo, Brazil - Atta sexdens ASBM2 | ecosystem: Host-associated > Fungi > Mycelium > Unclassified ...
ATTCCATTGATAGTGAGTGTAAACAAGTTAGATTAGTGTCAGAATTCACCAAAGTAAACTTAGCTGTTTTTGTCTTTTTCTTTTTATAAACTAAGAGGGCATGATGTGATGTCACAGTCATAGTCACAGTCACACCATTATAGAACCTTCTAGAAAGACTTAGTCATTACTTTAGGATAGGTTAGTGTATATGTATTGAGTAGCACAAGAGAACTCAATAGAGTTCCTAATACAAGGTAGTTTACTTTCTAGTTTGTTGGTTTATACATGAGTATACTTTCTCCTTTAATACTTGAGGATTAAATCATAATAAAGAACTTTCTCAACAGAAACTAGTGAAAAGGCTAATAAAATCATATATTCTGTTATAGTAGTCTAATTATTGTTATTATTACTATTTTAAACTATTGCTTCTTGTTATAATTTGTCTTGGATATAGAAAATATAAAAACTATATAAAATATATAAATATAAACTTAGTAAAAGTTGTTATAGGATATTTAAATATAATATAATTAATAAACATATAACAGTAGTTATATAGTAAGGACTATTATAAAACTCTCTAAAATAATTAGATAATACAATTAAGTCACAATTAGTAATAAATAAATCTCTTACACTTATTTTTTATAACTTAAACTAAAGAGTTAGACAAAAGAGAAATCTTATATAGAGTTTATACAAGAAAACTCAATAGAGTTCCTAATACAAAGTGTTTATTTTATATATATTAGCTAATAGTCTGTACAAGACTATCACTAATCTATCCTAAAAATTATGTATACTATATAAAGTCAATATATTATTAACATATTGTGTAATATTATTCTTCTAGAACCTTCTATATCTTTCTATATGTTATGTAATAATATAACTGTGGCAGCAACATGTATAACTTTTCTTTTTTTTTAAATCAACAATTTATTACATGGCATGTGGTGGTAGACTGTGGTAGTGACTACGTCGCTACTTACATGCATAGCAAACTAACATTGAGATATAAAGGAGAAGGAGAGGAAAAAGAGAGTGAAAGAGAGAAACAGAAAATAGTTTCAAAAAATTATTCAAAGGCAAATGCTTTTGGATTAAGTGTCAAGAACAAGATGAAATGGCTCAACGAATCTCTCCTAGGGTTCCAGTACCCATTGAATCTTCAGCAATCATGTAGTATATGTCTTCTGGTCTTGATAGGGTAATTGTTGTATGGACAACTGAAATGTTTGTTTGGGAAGAACCTGAGGCAGTATTTCCCAATTAGCACATGATTGGTGATGGCTCGAGTAGCTCTGGCACACAGAGAGTTGGAATGACCAAAAGCTTGAAGCCATGGTCCCCCTTGGATATATGACAGTTCAATTGTATTGAAGTCATTGTCTAATAAGTCTAGGAAGTTATTTCTTTTACCATCTGAGGCTTGGAATCACATTTTCCATTGATTGATGATATCGTCACTTATCAATTTTTGGCAATAATCCCATGAGATTTTGCAAGGGAATACAGGAGTAGGATTGAACGACTTGGTATCTTTGTTGATGTCTTTGTGAAACCTCCACTTAAGGCAACTAGGACATTCCCAAAACTCGGTGGAGTTGTCCTGACTTTTGTTGAAGAAAAGTCGCAATTCGCTAAGGATGGCCACCGAATGCAATTGGAGCAGGTGCGCTGAACTATCAAAGATGCATTTCACTGAGTGAATAGAATCAGTGATAATGACAATTTTTGAGATGTTATCTTTGTTGCATGCTTGGTTGATACCGCATCTCATGGCGAAAAGTTCAGCCTCAGAACTTGTGATGAATACAGCATGGTGGACTGATTTGGTGAGGGGGAAGTTGGCTTGATATATATGTGCAATTGAAGTAGCGATGTTGTCTTTGATGCTAGCATCAGTTACAACAATAGCAGATGAGGGAAAGGTGTTTGAGAGGACCAAGTTGTCAAGTTCTTGAGCATGGGTGATGTCCTTTACTTCATTATCTACTAAGTTAAATGAGAAGCGGTTAGGAAAAAGGTCCGAAATATGCTGTCCTGGAGTGAATTCCTGGTAAAGGGGGTCAAATGATGGGAAAACACCATAAGATTTGGTCTTGGAGTCAATGATATGACTCTTGGTGATGTTTCTTTGGCAATTTGTGAGGGGTCCTATGGTGTGCGGATTGGAAGAGTTGGGGTAAGGAGAAGATTCATCCATTAGCTGTTGAATGATGTGATTCTCCAGAAGTTTGAATGGTCAGATGAGCAATCACTTGGCGAGCTTCTAAAGATGATATTTGATTGGGATTAAGCCTACTAGAGCTTCAATTCCTTCCGAGGGGGATGTTTTGAACATGTCTAAGATCCAAATGGCTGCTCTTCTTTGCATTTTGTTCAACAATTTCAAGTGATACGATAGAGGTACCTTGTTGTAGAATCAGAGTTGAAAACCATATAGCGCTATTGGGAGAATACAGCATCTATATAGTTGGCGTTTTTGGAGAGGAGATATTCTGTGAGAAAAATTGCCAAGAAGTTTCATATACTTGACCATTGACAGTGCTTTGTTTGCATAGAAGTTGAGGTGTTGATGGAATGTTAGTTTTCTATCGAATAAGAATCTTAGATATTTCCAGGTGTCCTTTGGGTGCAGAATGGGCCCTCCCAGGGGAGATAGGTCAAGAGGAGGGGGATTGAATACTCCATGTGACCTGTTGAAATGAAAAATTTCAGTTTTACCATGCTCTATGACTAAACCAAAATCTGAGAGAAGGTTAGAAAGAACATTATAGCTACAAAAAAGCTGGGAGTTTGAAATAAGAATGGAATTGTTCTGAGCAATGATAAGTCCATCATCAACAAGCGAAAGCAAAGAAATAGGGATTTTTAAATTATTTAAACATTTTTCAAGAATATGTAAAAATGGGGTTAAATAAAGAGCCAATAGAATGGGGGAAAGTGCAGATCCTTGTCCTACTCCAATGTTGACTTCAAAGTCTGGGGATTGCAGGTTGTTCCATAAGTAGTTTGTTTTCATTTGGACAATGTAGTCTGCAAAGAACCTGGATACTTTGGGTTCAAGGCCCACCTTACTGAGGATTGTTGTGAGCAATCTGTGATTTAAGGATGGGAAGAATTGGGATATGTCAAAGGTGAGAGTACTTGTGGTTTTCCCTTTCACCTATCCAGACCTCACAATATGAGTTAATGCAACTCCTGCATCAGTAGTGGACTTGAACTTTAACCCACCAAGTTGGCAAGGGTGGATGAAGTTATTCTTCATGACTGTGAATTGAATTCTCTCGGTGATGACTTTCTTAATGAGTTTTCCAAGCATGTTCAGAAGAACAATTGGGCGGAACATTTTCGCATGGTTGTATGACGACTTGTTGGGTTTAGGGATGATAATCGTGGATGATTGTTTGAAGTAGTCTGGCCAATGTCCTAAATTGATACACATGTTAGAAACGTTGATTATGTTGGATAAACACTCGTCTTGTTTGGTGATGAGCTTTAGATGTCGCCAAGAGAGTTTATCTAGACCAGGAGCCAAAGAGTCACTGCACTTTGCGATTGCTTGTTTGAATTCTTCTTTAGAAAATGGAGTCCACAGAGCCATAGATTTGTGGTCGATTTTGTTGAGGATTTTGATGTTGGTTTGTCGATTTTATGCTGTATTGAAAGTACTATGTAGAGCGTTCCATAGACTTTCTGGGGATAAGTACAGTTGACCATTGTGTTTGATGGCCTCGGTCGTAGGAAGCTGTCGCCTGTTGATCCAACTGGTAAGTTCCCAAGGGCTTTTCCTTTTATTGGGGATCTCCTGGATTTTGTCATCGAAATACGATCTTTTGACATTCTTGATGACATTCTTGAAATTCTTCCAATTCTCTAGGGATCTTGAATTTCTGTAGTTGTTGAGGGCTTGACTGCATTCGTCCGACCACCATTGTTTAGAATGTTTGGAAATTCTGGATTTTCTGGCATTACCTTTCCATGCTTGGTCGATAATATGGCCTATTCCCTTAACCATGCAGTCAAGTTTGACAACATCATCCATGTCGTTGGTGTTTAGAGATTTGAAGTTTGAAATTACTTCATCAATGAATGCTTTTTCATGATCACTTTTGGGGGGAATCATGAATTTCAACATCGGAAAGATCTCTTCGATGATGGGAATTTCTACAGAGGGTAGGGTGTGGTCCGAAGAAAGTCAATTTTCAGGAGAAATGTGATGGCTGTCAAGTTTAGGTGAACCAAATCGTAGGAACATTAGATTGAGGACTGAGTTCGCTTTTCCTGGCACGTCAGAGTACCTAGTTGGGCAAGGGTTAGTTACGGTGAACAAGATTAAGTTGAATGAATCAGCTATAATAAATAGATCGTCACTAATAGTAGAATGGTGAGGAAAAGTGGGGTCCCATAAACTGTCTCTGATATTGAAGTTGCCAGTCATAATGAGGACATTGTCAATATTTACCTCAGTATCCTTTAGATACTTTAAGGCTGTGTGAGAAGAATCAGAGTAAATGTTCAAAATGAAAAAGTACAAATTGTCATTGAAGAAAGATACAAGATTTATGTCCCTGTAGTTAATAATGTCTTTACGAAGTAAGAAACGAAGAGGTGAAAGACAAATGTTTACATAAGAAACAACTCTGGGTGAATTATTACTGTCTATAGGGTATCTGCCAAACATGATCCAGTAGGGGTGGTGACTGGTGCCGATGAGAGGTTCTCCTTTACTGTTGGATGAGCTTGGGATCTTTTGAATTTCTGACCATGGGGGTTCTTGAATTAGGATGATGTCGAAATCTTTCTGAGTTTCAAGTAAAGTTTGGACAATGAATGAGTTTTTCCAAACATTTTGCGATAGAATTTTGAGAGACTTCAACTTCATTGTTGATTCGTGACATTCCCTTCTGAACAGATGGATTTTGACCTGTTCTCATAGATCTCAGAATATTTCTTCATCTGCCACTCCCTGTTGAAACGGTGTCGCCAGAAGGGGCATGCATTTGAGTCAGCTTGATGATCACCTTGGCAGTTCAAGCATTTGAATGTGTGGGGGCAGGGTTCACCTTTCTTTGTTTCCAATCTTGGAGGGTTGATCTTGTCGTTTGCTTTACAGCACCATCCGAATTCTCTGTGGTTCTCCGACTTGTGAGGGCCGTTACACCTGACGCATTTGGAGCCCTGTATTCTGCACAAAAAAGTGGCGTGGCCCCATTTCCAGCAGTTCTTATACTGGGGAACTCCTGGGTTCATATTTGCTCCCTAGATAGTAGCGATATACTTTCCAACATTGAAGCACCTGTTGATGAGCATCTTGGCATTTGTCCCGCTTTGGATGTCCCAAATATTGATCCATATGATGGACATGTCAGATTTGGGCAAGACTTTGATGACTCAGGGTTTTGAGGCTAGTGAGATGTTGTCAAAAATCTGGTTTTGCTTCAGAATCACTTCGATGTCGCTGAATGTGAGGCATTCTTGGGAATTGTTGTGTGGATAATAAGGGATACCTATTATCTTGAGGTATGATTTGGATTTGGGTAGTCTTGGTTCCTCTACCTGAAGGGCATTAACTTCGTTGGAGTTCTTGATATACTAGTCGATTAACATCAAGTCAGAAGATTGGGCTACCTTATTCATGACCACGGTAATTCCTAGAGGTTCGGCATGGATATAGTCAATGAGTGTTTCTGATTTGGCATTCCGGAATTGTCAATTCATGCTCGATATGTGGAGCAAAGAATTTTTGATGAATGCATTGACGTTATTCTTGCTCATCGGAATTATGACCTGTTTCCTTGATGGCCCTTTGGTGGTCATTTAGATTCTTGGCTTTGGCTTGGATGATCCATTGACGATATTATTGATCTGGTCAATTTTTTCAGCATTCAGAGTAGGGAAAGTTTTCTTGATCTTGAGGACTTTGGCTGTGCTAACAGTATTTTTTGAGACCTGAGCATAGGATTTATTTGACTTCAGTCTGTCTTTGGACTTGTCGTTCGAAGGTTTCTGGTTCTGGAAGTATTTCGAAATAGTGTTGATTTCTTTGGCTGTTTTAGCTGGAACCGGTGGGGAAGGAGAAACCTTATCAATGAAAGCAGAGACTGGTTTGGGTGTCAATTTGATATTCTTTGTGTTTGAAGATGGAGCGATTCTTGGAGTGAATTTCACCGAAATCTTTTCTCTGAGAGTTTTAGATTTATTGTCAGTGTACAGAAAGTCTTAACTAGATTGATAGATCAAAGAAATAAAATTCCATACCGCATCTCCGATGCCATCAAAATCTTTGAATTCGTTAGCCGTTTTTGGGTTTACCTTTTTATTTGAAATGTATTTCGTCATGTAGTTAAGCGAGTCTTTGATGTTCTTCATGTCCGAGGCAATTTGACTGATTGATCTGTGGAGAGAGATGGGGTAGAAATTACCACTCCATAAATCTGGTTCCATTGGGGCGTTTGGGTTGTATGGGAGTTGTATGTTGATGACATTATCATCATCATCGCTATGAGATTGACCCCTAGATCTCTCATTAGGAACGTGGTCACCATGATTTACCTGGCTGGAGGAGGCCTTGTTGGTTCCACCTTGAGGCCTCATGTTAGTAATAGTCTCAGCTGCCTTCCTGAGATGAATATCTTTTTCCTGCTCCTCCTTGTAGGACAGAGCAGGAAAATCTATAGGTGGGTCAGTGTTGACATCTATACCATTATTCATTGTAACTCTTTTGTGGTAAGCAACAGAAGAGCACGTTAAGAATATAGAAGTGTCCCTTAATGGTTTTTTTCAATACTACAGGTTCTACCTCTTGATTTGAAGTTGTTGACAGGATTGATTCCTGTGGATTTGTCCATCCCCATGTTGGAGCTTTTGTTCATGGTTGGTAAAAGGGTTTGTGAGATGCAAGACGTGATTGTAGTGCTGAGGGTTGAAGGAAAAATGACTTTATTTGCTATATTTCCAATGGGCGCTACCATGCAAGATGGTGGTAAGAGAAAAAGAAGCAATGCAACATGTATAACAGTCACATGCAATATTATACTAAATTCTAACCCAAGTTTTAAATATAAAGCAAAAAATAAAAGAAAAAGAAAAAATAAACAAAGTTTACTATCTTTGATTCTAACACAATTAGACAGTAAGTAGAAACACAATAAAGACTTCTTGTCAAGTTCTTACTATCTTATATAATAGTATCTAATAAAAAAATTGTGAATTTACTTTCTTTTCTGAAAACCTTCTGAATTTTTACAATTCTAATCTTGGCTTAGGTTGCAAATTAGGCAAATGTTTGAGTAAGAGAGAAAAAAGTAATAAATTAGTAAAGTATAGAGATATAAGACTATATTTACAATATATCTAATAACTCTAAGGAAAAAAAAAGATATTCTTGAGAAATTAAGTAATATAAGAGAATTCAATGGAGTTCTTAATACAAACTACTCTATCTTATATACACTTGGTTCATAGTCTATGCTATGTTGCATCTAGCCTACTTTAATGTTCATGTGTTATTCATAAAGCTAACATACTTTTGTCATATTGTATAATATTATTTGTTCCAGAATCTTCTATAATCTTCTCTGTATCACATAATCTCATGACTGTGACTGTGACATAATATGACCATGCTGTAACTGTACCATGTAACATGTAACATCATACTCTATTCTAACTCTAAATAAGAAAGACTATGAAGTTAGCAAGAAAAACATAAGGAGACCTCTACTACTATATAAGGTACTACTAATATAATATGAGAATAACATAAGATGCAGTAGATAAAACAATTTCAGCACATGTTCAGTATATATAAAATTATAAGATAGACATTTATAGAATATGAGGAAATACTTTTAATATTTATATTCAAGGAAATTCTGTTATAAATTGAAAATATGTTAGACATAGTTCACACTTTATTATCCAAGATCTAGTAGAACATCTTAAAAGTCCAGATAAGTGAGTTATATATTATCTGAGAATATAAAAGAGGGGTTAGAATGATATTTGGCTTCAGCTTGTATATTATATCTCTACTAGTTATACTAGTCACATATTTCAGAACAGAACTTGGGAAACTTATTAGGTGGAAAACTACTAGAGAATGGCAAGACATATCATTACCAACACTAGAGATAGGTATTAGTTTTAGTCAATTTTCAGGATAAGCTAATATAGTATAAACTACTAGATTATATACTAGTTAGTATATGTTAGAGCAACTGGGTAGAAGAGCAAAGCACCTCAAATCTCCAGGAAATTCTAAATGTCGTTCCATTGTGTCACATGAGCATGTGACATATGTGACATGTGATGTCACATTTTGTCTTCTTCACCTATATTCAAATAAAGAAACAAAAACTCAAAATAAAATAAAATAAAAAGAAAATAGAATAAAACCAAGTCTATTACTCACAACTCTGACACACTAGTTAAGACAACTAATAGACTACTTAAGTAAACTTATAAACAAAGTATCTTGTAAAAATCACAAGAAAACTCAATAAGGAGTTTCTAATATATTCTTATACTATATATACTAGTAATACATAGTTCATACTAATGATAAATAACCTTACCCTAGTGTCTATGTATTTACTATAAGTATACAATGTGTATACTATGAGATAAATATATCATTGACTTAATATTATTCTTCTAGCCTCTTCTCTCAGATTCTAAGCCTATGATATTATATAACTGCAGTCACATATCTCTTTATTATCCAAGAAATAAAAGAAAAATCAAATTAAGAAAAATAGATAAAAAATAAAAAATAAAAAATTTAAAGTTCAAGCATACTATAACAAATAAAATATAACAAAATGTTATAAGAAGTTGTTTAGTCTCTTAAAAAAGTTCAACTTTATTTAACTAAAGTATTTTTTCTTATTTTCATTTTCTTTTCCATTTATTATTTTTAAACTTAGAATTAAAAGTTAGTATGATATCATATATAACTATCATAGATTGTTATATATCACAGTCATAATTTATAGTTACATGATCACATATCACACAGAATGTCAGAATTGTGAATAATAAACTCTATTTTATTTTATTTTTTTGGAACTTAAAGTTGGTATTAGTATAATATTACATGTTACTATTATAAACTGTTATACAGTATGACTCAGTATCACAACATTAGTCAATGTCATACTATTACATAATTATATATCATAAAAGAATATAATAGAAGATTTTAAAAGAAAATAATATTATTATAATATATTTGACATATATTAATCTTAAGGAAAATTCATGGCCTTTAGAGTAGGTTAATAATACTATAGCATAGACTAGTAACTTAGTATATATAAGATAGACAGTTTTATACTAGGAACTCTATTGAGTTCTCTTGTATTAACTTAATACAAGATTCCCTTAATGTTATGATCTCATATTCTCAATGTGGCTACATCATGAACTACATGCTCTAGGGTGGTTTATTTATGATGCAATAATTGGCTATACCATAGTTGTCTCAATCAGTGTTTTATGTAGCAAATGTTACTTCTTGCTGTTTTTCTCATATTTATGACTCATTTTACTATATGGACAATAGATATATTTCTCATGGTTTTTAGATATATATAGCTATAGATACATTTCTATACCCTTATGCTTTACCAATTGATTATTCCTCTTATTCTTTCTCAAGTCTTTGCCTAAGTTACAATCTGAGCTAAGCTAAATGTTATAATACTTAACTCTTTAAGGTTTGAATTGTTTTTTAGAATAGGCTGAATTTAGTGTAGCATGAACTATCAGCCTAGTATATATAAGATAGACACTTTGTACTTGGAACTTTATTGAGTTCTCTTATATTAACCTAATACAAGGTTTTTTTTCACTCTTAAATGTCTTGGAAGTTGATTTATGATAAAATACTACCAATGCTTGTCATCAAGTCTATAGGATTGTTAGATGCAGTTCATATCTTGTTATCTAAGATTTAATAATAGGCTTTTAGAAGTTCAAATGAGTAATTGTGTGTTATCTGAGTATATGAAACATAGGAGTTAGAATAATCTTTGGCTTCAGCTTATATTATTACAATTAAAGACTCTAAGTGTTAAGTTAATGAAAGAACCTTATATTAGGGTTGAGACAAGGTTTTTTTATTAGTTTAACACTTTGAGTCTTTGATCATAATATTAGAGCTTAATACTTATTCTTGAGACTATTCAACTCAGAGCCTTTTTGTTATATCCTATATTCCAACTACTTTTATTCTAATCTATAGATAATTTTTTATCTCTCATCTGTACTCTCCAACCTCTTCTAGTGCAGATCACATCTGTTTATTCTATCTTGGAGATTCTTACTGGTCTAGATTAACTCTATAGATCTTTATTTCCTAACATCTGAGGATTACTAGAACTCAGGGTAACTTACTTAGCAGTTACATTCTAGATAGCAATCCAGTAGTTTATACTATAGTAGTCATTCTGAAAATCAACTAAAACTAGCATCTCTCTTCCAGTATTAGTAATAATATCCCTTATTATCTTCTGGTAGTTTTCCACTCTCTAAGTTTCCAAGTCCTGATCTGAAAATATGTGACCTATGCAACTAGTAGAGGTATAATACATAAGTTGAAGCTAGAAGTTATTTCAATCTGCCTTTTATATTCTTAAATAATACATAGCTTACTTACTATTTTGGACTCCTGAGATGTTATTATTGCTTCCTCATGTTCACAATACAGTTATAGCATAGACTATAGGTTTGAGGGTTAATTCATCATGACACAATGATTGGTTGTACCATAATTGTCTCAGTCAGTACCTTATATAGTAGGCATTGTTTCCTTTCTCTCTCTTCATGTTTCATGACTCATTTGCCATATGATTACCATACATTGTCTTTATTATTAATAGGTATATATAGTAGTGGATACTGTTCTGTATCTTTATACTTTACCAATTGACTCAATCCTTTATTCCTACTCAAGTTCTTGTATAAGTTGCAACCTGAGCCAAGTTTAAGGTTATAACATGAGATACTCTACCAAATCTTAGATAACAAGGTGTAAACTGTATTTAACACTTTTTTATTTAATTTTCTTACTCTCTCATCATCCTTAACTGGGAGTAATACTACTCTTTGGTTAAGAAGAATAGCCAGACTCTAGATCTAAGAGATATACATACTAGTACTATGATTTAAGACTTAGAGTTTAGTCAAGAAAGAAATATTATATAATGTTTACATAAGAGAACTCAATATAATTCCTAGTACAAAGTGTCTACCTTATATAAACTAGCTAGTTGGTCTATGTGAGATCTTATCTAATCTATTCTAAAGACCATATACTTTTTATAAGATCAATATATGGTAAATATGTTGTATAACATTATTGTTCTAAAATCTTCTTTGTTCTTCTATGTAACACATGATCATGTAACTGTGATATTTTGTGATAGTCACATGTAATGTCATACTAATCCCAACCCTAAGTCCAAAATAAGAGAATAAATAAAAATAAAAATAAAAAAGGAAAATAAAGTCTACTAGTACTTAGTAGATATATAATCTTATATGGACATAGTAAATAGAAGATTTACATAGTAGCTCTGTGCTGCAGTGTTTTCTTATGATATGTACATATAGAGGAACAGCAATAGCTATTAAAGTATTGTTTAGAGTAAAATATTCTTAGAACAAAATTATTTACATTTTTCTTAGAGTAGTAGTTAGTAGCTGAGATAGTTAGTAGATAGTATGAGGTAATCAAGAAAAGTACTACTAATATCTACTAAGATAGTGTCAAGTTTGGAGTATGATTTTGATGAGAATAAAGCTAGTACTAGATTCTCTTTCTTATCCTTGTATATATATATTTTTCTTATACCACCATCTTTAATATCATCAGGTCCAATCAATTTCTTTTTCTCTTACAATAATATGAGTTAATATAACTTCAATCAAAGTTTACTTCAGATAAGGCAGCAGTAGGAGCAAATAGCAATATTGCAGATATTGTTAGTAGCAAGAAAAGGAGTAGGAAAAGAAGATGGAGTTGAAGTAACAGATTTAAGACCTAATACTAGATCAAATGTAGACATGGCTAAGCCACCAACATTCAATAGAGATACTATTAAAGTTTTAGATTTCATTACAGCATATAGGCTTTATATAAGAATAAAGATGAAAGATACTTTGATAGAAGAACAGATTTAGTAGATATTATCATATATGCAGAGAGAGTTAGCAAACATTTGGAAGTAGAATGTAATAGAAGATTTAGAGAACAGCAGTTTGTAATTTCCAGTAGTAGGAGACTTTTTCACTAATCTAAAACAAGAATTTAGAGATGGGGATAATAAGTTAGTTAAGGTAGCAGAATTAAAGAGGGCAAAGCAAGAAAACAAAAAAATAAAGAATTTTGTATAGGAGTTCAAAAAAACAGTAAGAAAAAGTGGGTTTGAAGAATAATCTTGAAAAGAAGAGTTTAAAAGAGAAATGAATAGAGTAATTTGAAGGAAGTTGATGAAAGCAGTGATAGAGGTCAAGCAAAAAAGAGGTTATACTAGAGTGCAATAAGAGCTATGTAATACTAACTCTTAATTGTACACTAAAGAATTTGAAGAAGATTATATTAGTATTAGTATCAGGAATCAAGAAAAGAGGTAGAAATAATATCTACTCATAAACACTTTTTATTACTAATATACTTCTATATAATGTATTTTATATTGTGTAACAAGCTCTTTTGAAAAATCTAGTAAATGTCATTGCAAAAGGCTTAGAGCTTTATCTGTGCTAACAGAGTTTTAGGATTGTTCTAGAGCTGACATAAGGTGAGAAGTGAGAAAGAGCTCCTAGAGAAGATGGAGATCCTGTTCTGCTATTCAGATGACTAGATATAAGAATAGAATACTTCAAATCTCCAGAAAATCCTAAGAGAACAAGATGAGAATTTTTAAAGATAACAACTACTCTATATAATAATAGATCTATTCTAATGTGTCAGAATTCTGTTTACATAAGCAAAGAATTATAATACTCAAGTACTTAGGAACAGCTCAGAATAGAGAGACCAAATTGGGAGAGAGCCAGAGTATTTAGCAAATACTTTCAGAATATAGGAAAGTAGATAAGTAGATAGCAATAGTAGACTACAGAAGATCACAGAATATTACAGAAAAGTGAAGGAATATAGGAAAAAAGAGTTAGATGACATATTTGAATAGTCAAGAGTATTTGTATGCTACTTGAAAGAGTCTGGAGCATAGGAAAGCAGATAAGTAGAGAATAAGATAGTATAGTGATAAATCTCCCTGCCACATTGGTTTTGCCCTTCTACTATTAAGGTTGTGGGTTCATATCCTGTATCTAGCAGGCATAGACTATTACTATACCCTATGTAATAAATTGTTGATTTTTTTAAAAAAGTAGATAAACAAATGAATACAGATACTAAAAAAAGTCATAGAATACAAATCAGCTAGAAAACATAAAAGAGCAAGTTCTCTTACAGTTTGGAGATCAGAGGAAGTGGATACTTATTCTTGATATTTATTATATTAAGAGTTCTATAGTTTTGTACTAACTAAGATATTATAACTTAAGACTGGATATTTAGTCAAAAGAAGAAACTTATATTGTTTAGCATAAGAAAACTTGGTAGAGTTCCTAGTATAGGTGCATCTACTTTATATACCTCTGGTACATGGTCTGTGTGTACCTACATCTAGCCTACCCTAAATATTATAAGTTATATAGATAAAAGTTATCATCTTATATAATGTATAATATCACATTTCTAATGTGTCATATGATGTTACAACCATGACTGTGATAATTGTTACACCTCATCACATTACTATGACATTTGTGACAGTTATACATAATATTACATTGTTTCTCTTTTACTAGGTTCAAAATAAGAAAAAAAAAAGAAAAAAAAGAGATGAGAGAATTAAAAAAATAAGAAGGACTTGAATAAGAAAAGAGAAATGGAAAAGAAACAAGTTCACAATTCTTGATTCTGATATAAGAGAGCCATATTTTTTCTTGATAAAGAAGACTAGCATAGCTATGTGAGACTTCAGCAGTCTTATCTAGCCCTATACAAAGATTCTCAGTAATAAAGATATCTAGCTTCATCTATTTTGTAGAGGTATACTTTGGACATCTTGGACTCCACTCCTAAGACTAGTTTAATAGTATGATTCTACTTGTAGTGATCTGAAAGAATATCAAAATTTTCTTTAACAAATACTAATTTAAACTACTGAATATATAGAAAAATAATAGAAGTATTGTTTTTAACCTGATTACAACAAAAGGTTTCTAAGAAATATTGAAAAGTGATAGCTGTTACTTATAGATCTAGAGCCAAATTTTTTGAGCACTACCAATCCTGAACACTACTGGATCATGTAAAAACAATTATCCAACTCTTCTAGTACTTGGTAGAGGTTTATAGAGTTTGAGATGTATTCTCCTAGTCATCTACTAATATAGAAAAGAGATTAGATCTATATGCATTGAAGGCTTATTCCTAGTATTTCTTGGTCTTCTAAATGTCTTGGCAACTAGTACAGTATATAAGATATCACATCATAACTACTTCTCCCTTTTTCTAGTTAATCTTGGAGTTGTAATCTTCCAGCTATATGAAACTAAGAATAAGATCTTACTTACCTAGACTTAATATTATGAGCAATATTAGTATAGAACAACATCCACTACCTTAGATATTTGACTATTCTTGTTTGAAGTACTATTAATATTGAAGACTAGTATGAGCTTGGAAAGCTTAGATATTTATATAGTGTTTTTCTATGAAGTTGTAATTAATAAAGACTTCCATAGCTCTGGAGTCTACTAGCACTTGTATAGAGAATGTTTTGGAAATATCAGTGGTTTTGAGAGATAAATCACTGGTTACTCTATATAAAATATACAATACTATTGGTACTGTTATTGTTCATAGGCTTTAACTATTAGCTAATCTCAATATCCTTCAATACATACAAGTCTTCCATTAACTCTTTTTGTTGCTCAGTAGTTAACTGCCAAATGTTTAATCTTACTAGATATTTGTGGACTACATAGTTTAGATTCTTACAGTAGTAACATCTTTTGACAGAAATGGAATAAAGAGTAGTATTAGAGTTGAAGATGATAGATTCTATTTATTTTTATTTCATTTCATATTTCTGTTTTCTTTTCTAAAATATATCACATATCAAGTCACTCAGATCATAGTCACAAGTCACAGTCACATGATCACATAATATATAAAAGAACATAGATGATTCTAGAAAAATAATATCATACCATATATTATATTATATTAGAAACTTCATTGAGTCCTCTTGTATTAATTTTAATACAAGATTTCTTTCTTAACTTAACTCTGAGTCTTGAATCATAACAAGTAGCTACTTAGTAATTAGAATGATAGAAAAGCCCCATAGTGCTCAGTGATTAAAAGTAAGTACTGGAGTGTTATACTAAGTTAACTAGAATACTTTATTTGTTTACTATACCTAATCTATTTTACATACAACTTTAAAGCAAGCACTTAGGTTGGTATCTCTAGGTTTTCCTACTAGCAAGATCACAACCTGATTCTAGATCACTATTCAAAGTCTATGGCAGAACTTGGCTACTATAGTATGAGAGTTAGTATAACTAGCTTTTAAGATTAGAATTTGAAACTCTTCTAGATAATCCTCTATAGTATAGCTTTTCTAGTAATATATTATTTCTTTTAACTTGTTAATAGCTTTAGTGGTAGTGTTAAAAAATATAAGTAGAAG
>Ga0157364_1003218_pt1 | contig 15770 bp, 5 predicted proteins | sample AttsexASBM2_FD_111476 | JGI IMG/M metagenome (GOLD analysis project Ga0157364, IMG submission 111476) | Fungus gardens microbial communities from leaf cutter ant in Ribeirão Preto, State of São Paulo, Brazil - Atta sexdens ASBM2 | ecosystem: Host-associated > Fungi > Mycelium > Unclassified ...
CACACACACACACGTGTATATACTTTAAAAAGAATCATAATCAAATATGTTATTTTATAGTTCTTACCTGTATTTCTGTAAAGAGCTTTTGATATTTCTTACATTAAGGGATTTTACGATGACCTTAACTTTGACATATATTATATAGAGATGAGAATACTGACCAACTTTTCCTTATAAATTAATCGACAGTCTTTTATAGTTTGCGATATTTATATAAAACTCATTTTCAAAATTTTATTATTTTTTGTACATGACACCTTATATATGATGGATATAGTACATATTATATATATACATACATATGAATATATATACATATTATATATAGAATCGCAGAATTATTTCAAGCTAGTATTTATATTTTAGTATATAATAGTACTACTATTAGTATAATAGTACTACTATTGGTCTTGTTTATTAGGTATTAGAAACGACCTAGCTCCCTCCTTATTCTCCTAATATAAAGATTTTTTGAGCTACTACCGAGCTTTTTTGATAGCTACTATATATTATATCTTTTATTTATTTATTTTAAAAGTATACAATGTAAAACATGCCAGTAAACAACGTTACAATGTTGCTACAACCTTTCTGAAATGTTTCAAAATATTTTTTGCTTACTGGATGAATAATTATGCCTTTCTTTAACTACAAATTTAAATCGATTTTTCATTAGAAAATGCGAACTAAATGAATTTACATGTGTTTATTATGTATACCGCAATCATCTTTGTAATATGCAATACTTGTAAAGAAATTTATTCATATATATAATAAATACTCGAGAATTATGTCTTAAAGTTGAATTAATAGAAATATTTTCACCTTTCACATAAAAACTTGACAGGACATTCAAAATCTATAGTCGCAAAATAGTACGTCAGAGATCATCCCGTTCTGTTGGGACCGATACTATTTTTCAGAATGATTTCACAACCTATTAAACTTGTCGGCGATCGGCAGGGGGGCACTCTGGCACAATTTGTCGCGTGGCTCGGCTGTCGATAATTCGAAAATATATGTTCATATGAACGGGTCTGGAGCAAATCGAGTTCGATGAAGTAAAATGTTAAAAATGGCACCTTAGATATACTTTACTGCGATATACTTTATTGAGATTCTTATTCGAATCTCTCGATGAGAATCTGAATCTCTATATGACAGTTCATTGTTGAATATATAATCTAAATAAAAATTACGAAACATTAATTCAAGAAAGCAAATTAATGATATGATAGTTTGAGATACTATATATAAATTTATGCAAACGATCCAAAAGTGTCGGAAAATTTACATTTAGCAGAAAAAAGATAATTTTTTAGTTATATAAGAAGAATATCACATGCACAAATTCATGATTATGTTACATGTAAACATAACAACTTATCTTAAATTCATTATTTTAATTGTTCAAGTAATTTGCTAAAATGGCAAATAGGTGTTTGCAAGAATTTTATAATTGCAAAAAACTGATCTATCTTAATAAATATAACAAAATTCTTTTTTTATTCTGGATAATTTTTTAATTGTACAATCGATATTCGTTTCTCAAGAATAATAATATTTTAAAGCTTATAATATATTTATAATATATATTATTTATATATTTATATATATGGATAAGTAGTAAACTTATTTATTATATTTTAATCGGTTTAAATTTGTCTTATGGATAAGTTTATTACTATTTCTATTTCCGTTAGATTACGTAGATCTAAATATCCTGATTGATTCATCGGCTTACGTTTTATGGTAACTGTTACAGATACAGAAATTTTATCCACGGTAATCTTTACTGTTTAAGTTTTACGTCTTAAGTTTCTACTTTCGTTCTTTTTCTACTTTCCATGGTCTTTAATCCTCTTCAACTATGAAATAAATAAATAAATTAAAAATTAAAACATAGAATAAAAAAAATTCATGATTTGAACATTAAACTATTCTAAGTGATCAATTTAAACTAAAAGAACTCGGAAGGATTTCATCTTACCATCATTTGACAATAACTAGAATATTCTTGTAAAAATACAGAGAAACTGAAACGCTTTTGACTGTAAATCCCACAATATGAACCGATGTAAAATTGATGTTCAAATTCAAAACTAATTCTTTGGTTGATATCGAGAACAACAAGAAATTAATATAATTAAAAAATGAAAGAAAAAATTCCAGTTAAATATACAATGTGGATGTACATAATGTCCAGAGAATCATAACATTTTTATATTAAAAAATTACTAAAAGATAATGGAAATAATAATTGATATCTAAAATCTCTATCTATGGATAATTTTTTAATTGTATTATTGACAATCGTTTTTCAAAAACATGTATATTTTAAAATGTTAAAGCTTCGAAGACATTTTACTATATCAATTTATAATAGAGAGAAAAGATTTCTATATATTAATAAATTACTGAAAAACAAATGCGTCATTATAATTTTCAATACTACTATACGTTGGGTTTCTAACACAAATAAATTATTCTCACTACGCATAAAATTATTAAGAATGTATAATATTTAATTTAATTTAACTTAATTATTATTTAAATATCGCCAGAATATAATGCTTAAAAGTCAATAAATGCTGTCATTTGCAAAAAAACGCAATTGATTGCTAAATGCATTTATCTATTGTGTTGATTCTTTTTATATTTAAAATAAAGAAGTTGACTGTATATTTAATTTAGTTTTTGTGCAAAGAAATAAAGGAAAAAGAAAGAAAATTTAAAACAGATACTAGTAAACAAATATTTAATCAAAATTGTGAGCAACAAATATATATTCTATTCTACAATTATCATGTATTGGTTGTGTAAGAAGAAGTGGAAAAAATAATCTACAAAAATAAGCTAGCAGTCAAATAAATACTCTGATTAAATAAATACTCTAATTAACGTTAATTCATTGTGATGCAAATTCTGATTCAATTCTGATGTTCAAATATTACATCTTATTTTTTAATAATGTACAGAAAGTATTAGTCTGAGTTAATAAATAATTAAATTAATAAATTCATACCGAAAATATTATTTAAGCATGGCACTAATTATAAAATCCAGCTTATTGTTACTTCATTGAGGCTTTCGTTATTCAGTTGTGTATTCACATTTGCAATTTTAAGACATTTTGTTCAGTAATACTTAATGTAGAAACTATTTTTTGTCTATTTGTTTTACCATTTGTTGAAATTTTTTAGCAGTATTGTACTTTTCTCGTCTTCAAAAATATATATTGATTTTACAATATATGTATATGTATATTACGCGTCATTAATTGAGAATTTATTTTAGCATTATTTATATTTATTTCGTCTTTTGTATTATTTATAGGAATATTGGTCACGAATATTATCAACCTTTTCTCTCTGTTTCTCCTACGAGAACATCTAACATTGCTTTGATCTTAGAGGAAAACTTGAGCTTGGAACAGCAACAACAGCAGCATCCCTAGATTAATCTAAGACTCTCTTGCGTTCCCGCCGCTAAGGTTTCGCAGCTTCGTGAGCTACTGAAACTCTCGTTATCAGCAAGCGTAACTTGCGCACCATTGCGCGAACAGCCGAAATTAGTATTTACTGCCCTGTTATTCAAATTACCGTGTAAAAGTTTTAAAACATCAATGTTAACTTCTTTCTCGTCTCGTACTCTTAAATACGACTTCCCTGAGACTTAGCCCGTTTGACGCAATTTCTGGAGGTTTCACAACTCTCACAAACTCTTATAAACACACTTTACGCTTATTGTAAATACAAATTTTATAGTATGCATCAATGATTTATATTAATTATTCATATCGATCGAAAAATGTCTTAATGTTTATATGAACATTGTTCTTTTTATATGATTTAATATCAAGATTGATTGTGTGCCGTATTATTAAATCGGTATCTTTACTCTCCAATAACTATCACGTTATGAAAGCTATCTATTTTACTTTTTGCTAGACTAACATTTTATTAAAATCACCGAATTTTCACAAAGCGAACTTGTGTATTACGTATATTTATTGTTCCTTATTACCTACATAATTTTATTCAAACAATTTCCACGCTTACGTTTGTACAACGCCATTAACTGATGTTTATTTCGCTAATCGAATGTAACATATGAATACACAAATTCTTACATATTGTTTTATAAATAACAATTACGTCAAAGCAGAAAATAGATTGCATTTAAATAAAGTCATAATTAATACCATTTAAATCTAATTCAGGAAGAACTCCCTTTATCATAAAATACGTCCGAATAATGACGCATGCAGTGCATTTTCGGCAGTATGAGCTCGCGCAAAAAGCCCTTTTACAGCGTCGATCCAGCTGACCAGCCGGTATGCCAATATAATGTGTGTGGTCAAAGAATCATATACGGTATTATTGGCACAAAGGCTGCTGTTACATGCTACAAATTACCCGCGAGCATCGCACCAAAGGCAGCGGCCAAAGTAATAGTGCCACGTATTCGATAGTAAGCCGGCTTAGAGGACCCTCTGCCACGATCCACGATACCGGTGCACCTTCGGTGTTATGCTAACTGACACTATGAGCTACTTTGCATTAATCGTCCCAGAGAAGTTGCCGCGAATACGGGGCATTAAGCTCGGCTTTCCCCGTGAGGCCACGCCGTTCAGTCAAACACAAATGCCGCCACAGTGCTGCAGTGGAAAAGGATGCTTACCGAATCGTCTTTTATCCAATCCAACGAAACAAATTGAAAATTTAGAAAATTTAGAAATTTCTATATCAAAATATATTGTTTAACTAGAATTTTATCAATACTGTGTAACATAATATGTATGGTTATACGTTTGGTATTATACATTTTACATACAATATAATAGAAATACATTTTACGAAGAAGTAATTAGCTACTCTCTTAATTAATATAACACAAAATTTTCATACACTTTTAACAACAAAATATTTATAATATAGATCTCTATAAACACACAAATAATTTAATATCTAATTGGAAAAGGAAAAAACAAATAAACACACTAAAATCAAATTTAATTTTGTTTGAAAAGACAACATTCGATCACTTCACTCACTTGCATGCTGATCCCATCATACAACACACTTTCGAGAGATGTCCTAGGAACATTCTTAGAACGTAGTGATATCTTCTGGATGTGTTTAGGACATCTTGAAGATGGAATAGTGTTCTAGCATTAAATATATTGTATAATGTTGGACATTCTGTAAAAAATATGAATACACTCGAAACTGTATTCATAACTCTTCAATAATATTTAGAGTTCAGAAGAAATTTTTTATTTTTTAATATCTTTATTGATTAAGTTTAACAAATTATTCAAAACCGAGACATTTATTTTAATTTTAAAGACGTTCAGAATTTTTCATGTATTATAAATAAAATATCCTGCCTAAACAAAAATTTTCTAAATTATTTAATTATAAAAAAAATGACAAATTGTAAGTACATGTATATAAAGCGAAGAATGATGATTGCCACAATCGGAAATATAATAATAGAATCTTCACTCATTAATTAATTATTGGTTCTAATAATCATAAGATGAATATATCTTAACAGCTGCCATTGAGATATATTAAGCTTATGATTATTATAATCATATTATAGTTCTCATAATAAAAACTTTTGATTGATATTGGGTGACTTTTGATTGTGGTAACTGTAACCGCTTTTCCGTGAGCGAATCAATTTCTATCCTTATTTGATTTTCATCAGCCGCAGTATAATACAATCAATCAAATCATATCTATGACTATCATAATTTGAAATCGAATTGGAATTACAAATTGTTCATAACTATATAACCAAAATATTTATGTAATATAGAAAACGCTATGATAAACTATGATAGAAATGACCAATATGATACAATGTCAAATAATAATAATATTTAATGGTATTCTAACTTGATAAAATTAATTTTGCTAATAAATATGTTCACAAATATGTTCACGAATATATTCGCACATAATTTCTCCGTCTTATTTCAGTGAATAAATCTTTGGATATCACTGGCGTGGTTGGATAGATTCCGCGAAGAAATCAATGGAGAGATCTATTTCTTCTTTTCTTGACTCGACTCCATAGGAATAGGAAGAACAATGTGCGCCTGCCTGGGAACATCTTTTATACAATTATAGTTTTTACGCGATGCGATCCGCCCGGAAATATGAACGCAAAAGGGGGATGAAGACGAGCTCGTCCTAGCAGAGGTAGCGCAAGGAAGCGATAAAGGAGTAACAGAGAAGAAACGAAGGAAGAGAGCGAAAGAAAGTAGATAATAGCTAGGATAGAATTGTTCCAAGAGCAAAAAATCCGATCCATCCCGAAGTGTTATCGGATGGCAGAGACGCTCGCGAGCCGAGTGCTGCCTCGCACTCTTTCTAAAAATGTCTCTAGGAGAAAAGTGCTTTATTCGCGTGGCGTTCACATGGCAGTACCAACTGCTGCACTTCGATTTCCGTGATAAGCATCGTACACAATTAATCTATTAACAATAAAAATTATTTTTATAATAATTTTTATAATAACTAAAATTAAAATTTTTATTTTTATTAAATCTTTAGAACAACAAAAAAAAATTATAACTAAAATATTTTTCTTTAATTTAAAGACGTAACCATATTTGTACTTTAATTCACTAGTTTGATTCTACGTTAAAGTGTACGAAGCGAATACAAATACATATATGATCATTGTATCAATATAACACTTGATATTAGCTTGTCGAAAAGGAATAATTATAATTCATTCAATGGAAGACGCTTCTAAAAATATGACAAATGCAAGTAGCTTCAGATAGGGAACTGTAATCACATCTAATTCCAAGAATAATCGCAAAGCTGGTATTATGATGCTTTTAAATCAGAGACAAATGCTTTTTCATCCCGTTCCCAAGAGACAAGAATCTTTCGCGAAAGTAATACTCAGTTGTATAAGTATAGGTCAAAGGAGCAGACGAGAATAGGATAAAACGGCAATTAAACATTGTTTGTTCGATTCGTCTCTTATAACTATGAATACCTAACCTAGATTCGACATGTAACGAATATACTTTCCCTTTCGAGACTTTCACAATTACTTCTTCACAATTTATCATGTAAAGACATCGGCAGATATTGACCGTAAATATACAATATCATTTAAGAAATATTGTAATATTTAAAATATATTTTGAATGTTTTGTAACTATTTGTGGCATATGAAATCTCAAACCGTAATTAAATTTTATCAATGCAATATATAATTCAATATATGTGTGTATATAATGATATATCATTAATAAAATATATTTTATGATATGTTGACTACCTGATGTACCCAATCCTTTATGTGTTTCAAAAATATTTATTTTTCTTATTAAGAAAATTACTTATTACAGTTAATCAGATGATGTAATGTAATAAAATGTGACATTAAATAATCAAATAATTTTCTACATATCGCGTATGTGAGTAAGATTATCAATTGATTGTCCGAAAACAAGATCGAGACTGATGAAGTGATCAGTCCAGTTTTGGAAATAGTTGGGAAATGTTGGAAATATTTTGCGAGCAGAATCCTTTTGCTGCGATATTGCATTTCAATGTGGAAAGCAGAAAGACGAAATTAGACGTCTTAATTCTCCCATGCATTAAGAGTTTTTTAACTTCACCGACATTTCTAGCATCCGCAATCGACAATAATCATTGTGATTTTTTTTCAACTATGGAGAAATTTAAAAAAAAATTTTTCATTCTCTCAATATCAAATAATAATAACGTTTTCTACAATGTATATACGCACGTACATTGCTGCAATGTAGATATACATAAAAACAGACATGAAGAATTTTCATTATCATTTCATGCACTATTCTCACATATGTGTCAATATAAAATAGTAATGGAAATTATTTACTGCGGAAAAACACAGAATGAAAAAAATTGTTCTCGGAAAATGTAATTTCTTGATAAAGAATTAAATAAGTTAAAATTTTTTTATATCCCTGACAGCGAAGCCCGCAGAGATAAAGTTTGAGCAGAGCTTACTAGCAGAAAGCTAATAAATTGTACTCAGAGTTTATATTATCTGACATTGTCAATAAATTGCTATCAGAAATATGACAAAGCCTGCTAGACATGGTGGAAATCTGTTAAACCATACTTCTACTATGTGCTAGATATGCTGTGCCAGTAGACTAGTAGCAGAAACTGAACAAAGTACATAACTTGACGAAAGATAAAAGCAAAGTGAGAAAATGATTTGAGCAGATTCTGCTCAGTTTTGCCACCAATCTGGCCATGTTGGTATAGCCTGTCAGCAGGTTTTGTCAATAAATTCAAATTCAGTCAAATGCGAATAGAGGCTATGATTTTGTAGTCAAAACATTATATGATCGAGTTTGCTATTAATTTGGTCCCAAATTGCTAATATTTTATTATCAAGGTATGCTAATTAAATTTTAATTTTACAAAACCATATGACTGCATAAACATATGAAAAGGCCGAAATTCATAATTCGCTTTTATTTCATCGTCTTATCTTAAAAATGTCTTATAAGCTTTTTACAACAAGCCGTTAGTACCTAATAAATTAGAACTCAATAGCAAGTTGTAAACAAGTCAATAATGTATCATATGACTTTGTAATATCGTAATAAAGTTCCTTTCTTTTATTTTTTCTTTTATTTTGAATGAGAGAAGTTCCCTTCACTTTAAAGGCATAAACGTAATTAAGAGGGCGATCGGGACGCTTCTGCGGGAATCATTTATTACTTTTAACCTTTAGTACTGTTAATTTCTTACTGTTAATATTAATGAAATTATTGTAAGTTGAATCAATTTGTCACTGTGTTGAATAGCCCTATCATAAATTATAATTTACATAAAATGATTACTAAGTAGGACTTGCAAAAGACTTGTGATTATGTCGTGATACATGAGTAGAGATATAGTAAAGCATGTTGTATAACAAAATACAAATACTTTGCTCTTGTATTGTTTGTTTAGTTCGTTGTCTTGTATATCCCACCTGTTTGAGATATACGGCATTTTTAGCGGGCGAGATTTATGCCCAAAGTATACAAAGTGGATAAATTGAATTCAGTACACTAAATGTAATAAACGCATTACATGAAATACTTCTTTTCATAACATTTGTAATACATGTGAAGATTGTAATTATTATTTATTACTTCATATACATACTTGTCATTCTTATTTCTTAATAAATTTTTATAAACACATCTCTAAATTATTGTGTCATTTTACGACTTATTTATATGCATTATTTGTTCAAATTCTTTATGAGCCCCCTCCCTCTAAGTAGCCACATATCCTCTCCTTCTTCTATAAGTAGTCATATATCCCACTGTGGGATACGGCAAAAATACAAGGATTTAAAAAAGTTCATTTTTTAATACGAAATATAAATATTTTAAATTTCCAATATTTTTTTCATAATAGTAGACAATATAAAGTTTTTACTGATAAAGTTCATTTACTTTAAACGTAGTAAATAATACTTAAATTAAATTTTTGATTGAATTTAGGTACGGAGTTATCCTGTATAAATTATTAAACGATTTTTGAACATATTTTGATATGTTTAGAAAGTATTTGTACAGTTATATATTCATAACAAATGGTAAATAAATTGTTATAACTAAATATAATTAACAAAATGAGAAAAATGCACTGTTTCATATAAAAATGTAAAACTTGAAAAATGTTTAAAGAAAAAATAATATTACATCTTAAAAATGAAATTCCAAGCTGCAAAAAAAAATAGTTCAAGTGTCGGCTGTCCAAAAAGCTCAGTTATTAAGTGATCAGAAAATGATGTTTTTTTGATATCCATGAATGGCATTAAGATTAAAGATATTGCATTTACATTTTAAATAATGCATTTTATTATTGCTATTGTATTAAAAAAATTTATAATTTATTAGGAAAATGAAAAAGAAAATTTTTATAACATTACAGATAACATAATACATAATGTTATTGACAACATTTAGCATAAGGGTACCAAAAATCGTGTTTATTAAAGGCTAATATGTTGTTCAAAGATTAAATTCTTTTTTTAATAATTCGCGAAATATTTCCGCAATACAACCAAGTACAACCGAACAATTAAAACAAATAAAAATTTTTTAGCTACACAAAATGTACACTCTGTACACACGTTGAATCATTTATGATCCAGAGTGAACTTCGAAGTTATGCCAGTTAAAGGATACATATGAATTGAAGCAAAATTTGTTCTCTAGATGTCAATCTTTTTTTAGGAATACAAAAGAGATCTATATTTAACCAGGTGCTCTTAGTATTTCAAAGAAAAGAAATGCGCAGAACACGAATGAAAGTGTATTAAAGATTAAATTAGCTTTTAATGCATTGAGAAAAAATGCTATTAAATGAATAAAAAGATAAATTGAATCAATTAAATGCATGTATTATGGTCACAATCATATTTAATATATAATTAATTCAACTCTATTTGTTATTGATTTAATATTTTTATTTGTAACAATAACATATCAACTTGACTTAAGGACATATAATGATAAATTAAAAGCATGTTGAATTGAAGGAACATTTCCTTGTGTTAAATCAATATTGAATTTAGTTGTATACAATATTTATAAAATTGACGGAATTATATACAACAAAATAACAGGAACTCAATAAGTTGTTGATAGTAATAATTCGAAATAAATTCAACATTGACATTGAATTATTGTAATTATATTATGAATGTTACATTTTTCAAAAAATAAATTGTTTCTAATTTTTACATAAATTCTTTTATTATTCTTATGTAGAATTATTTTATAGTTTCACAAACAATTTATTAATTACGAATCGGGTATTTTACAATTTTTAAAAACACTTATACGAAATATCTATGGGATTCGAACCTGAGATCTCTAAGGTGGTAATCTAACTAACGCTGAGCTATAATCGCACATTTGTGAACGCTTTATTAGTATTCAATTATTATTTGAATCTTCCGTTCTGAATCTTTATTCTGCGATTCGTTATGCAGTCGTTATAAGTTTATGATTAGGGACGGCACTAGGGTATTTGGCGTTCCTCAGAAAATTTTAAGTTAGCGCCCTACATAGGATAGTAATTTCTAATTAATTATCAAATTTCGAACCTACAACTTACAGCCCAAAACTAATGGACATTCTGTGAATGAAACTTTTTTCTCACGATGTATCTAAGGAAAACAACGTGCTTATAAGTAAGTCTTCTTTTGTTCAAATGTCCAAAACTTTTAAAGCGCGTCACTATGCGTGCGATTCACGATTCAAAAACAGTTGTGCAAGAGTTTCGAACATTCGACATGATGATCTAATATCTAATAGAATTTATCTCATAGAGATAAAAATGTTACTAAGCATTGTATATATGTCTTTACACAGTAATTATTATTTATGTAAAATATTTGTTAAATATTTAAAAAAATTAAATTCAATTTTTTAATTTAAAAAACTAAACAAAAAAATAAGGAAATTACATTCGAATATTCACTGATGCGTATATCTTTATCCAAATATCGTAGAACAATCATTTAAAAAAAAATGACAGATATTATGTAAAGAAAGAAAAAAGAAGAGTATTGAGAAAAATATTGCAAGAATCGAAAGATATATACATCGGTATACACTTGATGTTACTAAAATTGAAATTTTTTTTTAGAAATTTCGGAATGCATAAAAGGGTCATAACTATTTGCTTTATAATGCTGCATAATTCACGACTTTTATGTATTTCGCAATTTATTGAAAAAATGTATTTTAATCTCATTCAATACAATATAGGTAAGCGGTCAGGCGCCCCTAAAACATGGTGCCCCTTCCCCCTCTCGCTCATCCCAAACGTGCTGAACGCGCTTACCGTATTCCCCTGTTCATAATGACAGTTGCGCAGTTTTTTTACTATAAAATATCTGCGCAACTGAAATTATGATTGCATAACGAGTTACAGAATTTCATTGTTTGGCACTTATCATGGAACAAGTTGAAATGGATTCAATCGGAATTATTCCGTTTTCTCTAGAAAACACAATAAAAATCTAGGATATAATTTCGATCGGAATCTATTCCGACTTATTTCTTGATCTATAGCTGAGCGGCCAATGCGTGTATCACACGCAGACGTCTTTTCATGAGGGCGTCAAAATCACAAGTTAATTAAGTTAACAATTTTTCATGCTCGTGAACGCGTTTATTAATATTATCCATATTGCAAACGTTCAATGTTAAAAGAAATTTTTTTCACAAATTAAATTTAAGTAAGTGCGCTCAGAAGAGTTACCAGTACTCATAGAGCGTGAGATCCTCCACTCTCTATTGCCGGATCTTACTACTACATTATGCAGCATATGCGTATGCGACAGGTGATTCGCAAAGGCTAAATTTGAGAACGAGACAGCAGATAATCGCTTCGTCGATTTGATCGCTCGAAGATCAAAGAGTAGAGCGAGCCCCGAACTAGCATCTAGAGATCTAGATTCGTGCGTCATTTAATTTTACACCGGCGGTGGCATTTGAAGTTAAATAGCTTAGCGACGGCAGATTTGCCAAAAATTTTAAAGACGAATTCAGCAAGAAAATGTAATATGGAGGAGGGAGGGGAGGCGCCAAATACCAAGCTTATATGCAGATAATTTTATATCAGATAGGTGCCTTGGGCACCATGGTGGAATTATACGAGGTGTTCCCGAAGATGCGCAGTAACAAAATAATGACGTCCACGCATTTTGCTCCTAAATGCAGCTGACATGAATGTAACGTTTGATGATTCGATTTTTTTTTAGAGTTCTTATATATTTGACATATCGTATTAAAACATATATTTCATATATTTGACATATTTCACATCTTAAAAAAATGAAAGTCATACTAACATTTAGGGACAATTTTTTATTAGTGTCGCCATATACTGCGCAATAAAACATTTTGTCTAATTCCATCACGGCTCTGGGTACCATAAAACATGTCGGAATGAATTCCGATTGGAATTATTCCGTTTTCCCTAGAGAACACAGTAGAAATATAAGGAATAATTAAATAATTCCTTAGATTTCTGTGTTTTCGGATCGGAATCTATTCCATTCCAATTTTTTCCATTTTTTTCCATTTTTTTCCATTTTTTTGCCCTGGTTATGACTCGCAAATCAATGTATTGATTATATCAAGCAAACATGTAATCAAATATGAAATATTTTCTACTTGTCTTAAATGTATATGATTCATTTAATATTTAAACATACACAGAAAAAAAATGAATTCCTGATTCACGTATATTTTATTCTTGAATTTATTTATTTTTATTTAAATATAAAATGTTCTCTTCAATTATAAATTATATTCACTGGCATCAATAATAAATAGATTTATGCAAAGTATACTTTATTCTTAAAATTGTATTCTTATTTCTAAAATCATTATATAGTATTCTAACAAACTCAATTGCATTATTTACAAACTATTTATTCTTGGATTAAGAATTGGATTATAAATTTGAAAATTCGCCGGCAGACGGTAACAGTGTGCATAAATATAAGGACCCCTAGTAACATCAAGATATCGGAAGTGCATGGGTGTAGTGAATGATGATTAATTGTGGTTTTGTGGTTGCATTCGTGGAACATACCTCTAAATGTGATTCGATCTTTAAGGGATGAAATATAACTTGTCCTAATGTTTCTATCAATTATATTGCAAATGGAGATGCGCGAATAAACCGGCCAATTTTGTCACTGCGACGTGACGAAGAGGCGCCTATATACACTGGCGAATTTTTTCCGCGGCGGATTCGCGGATCTGCTATCCAAAGTTAAATGGGTGAGATGAACAATGAATCCGTCGCGGCGGATCTGCCTGCCGGTTGGTATATGCAGCCAGCGTTCTCTATCATTGTGACGAGGACGATCTGTTTGCATCCTTATTTGCAATACGACTAACAGAGTTTGATAGAATGGTCTTAGCATTTCACTTGCCTTTAAGCTACATTAGTAGAGGGTGTAATCCAAGTTTGATTCAGTTTTTCTTTGGGAACTTGTACCCCGTGCACATTAAGAGGCATGCTTCATAAATGTGGCACTTTATTTACAAAACTATCGTCACTTACTGTAGCATTGGTTTCTGTCTTGATGTTACTAAAAAGCATACTGGGGATTTGAAATAAATTGACAAAAGGTATCATTGAAGAAAAAATAATGCTAATATAAGCATATTTAATGTTGAACGAGTGCAACTTTATTCTTTTATTGAAATAAAATTTGTGTTGAAATAAGAATAAAATTTTATAAAATTATTTTACGAATAATTTATTGTTAATCAGAAATTGTTTATTCTTGGCGCTAATTCTAAGCATAAAATATTCTTGGATTAAAGCATTTATGCATTTCTTTAAGAATTCATTTTTTTGTATGTATATAATACATGATAAATGATTTATAAAACTGTATAAAAAGATTCTTAGATCGAATAAATTATATTAAATTTCAATCAACTACAAGATATATTCGTATTAAAATAATAACAAAATTGATTATATTGATTATATAGATAAATGTTTGGATAATTGTATATTTCAATTGTATCGAACATATATTTAATCAATATAAAATAATTTCTATTTGACTGTAAATTAGATGCTGATGATGTATGTAATATGCTTAAATTTAACATGAACAAATTATTTATAAACTATATAAAAAGATTGTTAAATTATGTAAATTATATTTTAATCAATTTGAAAAAGTATTTCTATTAACCGTAACGCGCTCGCGTTCAATTGATTATCAATTGATTATATTGTTGATTTATATTAATTATTTTATACAATTAAACTAATAGTAGGTTCAATTTAATTGATTAAACTAAATTCAATTACATTACAAGAGCTTTTTTTATTTATTTCATATGCAATTAAAATAAAAAAAATATTTATTTAATGTAACTATATATATGTAACTATATATATGATTTGTATAAGAAAATTGTTCAACTACTATATAATTAAGACAAATACTCGTTTATTCAAACAGAAGTATGACATATTTGTTTTATTATTAATACTGTTATTTATATTGAATTATATATATTGAATTAAGATTATTACCAATTAAGATTGATGCTATTGATTCAACAGCATTTTTTTCTCTTTTTTAGTGTGTAAATTCAAGAAAATTTGATTTAATTTCGTTTTTGAATCAAAAAAGCTTCGACAAATTTAGAACTCGATTCAGTTTTTGAATACTATCAAAAATTCGATTCGATAACACAAATGCTTGATTCGCAAACCTCTTGCCATTTTTATTGAGAAAACCGGTCAGAATTGACTAACTCAAAACTGAACAATTTAGGAGTCGTATATCTTAAAAACAATGTAAGTAAGAATTACAAAAGTGAATAGATTCACTAGTTATTGAAATTATAGATATATACTAATGATCTACTCACTTTTGTGAAAATTTTCACCTTGTTTCAAACACAGTTGACTCCTTTTTTTTTCAGAGTGGAAAAGTGAAAAGTGAAATATTTTATGTGTATATGTTTAATTATTAAGATGTTATTACCACTCTATGATTTACTTACGATATTTTAAGATTATATATACTTAAGAGGTCTTAAAAAATGTAAGAATTATGAATACCGATCTAAGAATCTTATAAAATAAGATCTTAGAATAAAATCTTAGGATCCTAGAATAGAATCTTATAATCTTAGTATATATTGCATATATCAACATTCATGGCAAGGA
>Ga0157364_1003219_pt1 | contig 15768 bp, 6 predicted proteins | sample AttsexASBM2_FD_111476 | JGI IMG/M metagenome (GOLD analysis project Ga0157364, IMG submission 111476) | Fungus gardens microbial communities from leaf cutter ant in Ribeirão Preto, State of São Paulo, Brazil - Atta sexdens ASBM2 | ecosystem: Host-associated > Fungi > Mycelium > Unclassified ...
GTGTGTGTGTGTGTGTGTGTGTGTGTGTGTGTGTGTGTTTGTGTGTGTGTGTGTGTGTGTGCGCGCGCGCGTGTGTGTGTGTGTGTGTGTGTGTGTGTTTATAAATATTTATGCATCTTTATATATGTTTGTACATATATTTATATTTAAAGCCAGTTTCACCAATGCCAGTTAACTTAATCGGTTGACTAACCAATTGCGTTTACTGTTTAGTAGAAATGACCAATTGCGGTTGACACCAACAAACGAGAATAGATTGAAATGAATTGAAATGAATTGAAATGGATTCAGATTTTCAGAAATATTGATTCACGAAGATTAAAATGAATGCTTTTCAATCCTGAATGCATTTTATTCATTTATAGGAATTGCAGGAACATATCTCTATGCCCTTCAATCTAAAAATATTAGCTTTTTTGTGCACATACATATTGTGAATACCGTTCAATTCAAAATTCTGAAAGAAAATGCAGTTTTTCAATCCAATTGCACTCAATTGAATCTAATTGAATCCAATTGAATCCAATTAAATAAAAAAAAAAGTATTCGCTATTTAAAATACGCATTCGGATAGAAAAAAATTTCAATCCATTTTAATCCATTCTCGTTTGAACAGTTAATCACGATAAGGTTGATGAAACCAGTTCTTATATATGAAATATATTCATATTTATATTTATATATGAATTTTTTATCCGGATTAATATCATATATAAGGTGAACCAACTTTTTATCCTATGAAAAAATTATCTTCATATCTAATTGATTATAATGTATCTGTAGTCGATAATTTCTTCATCTTGTATAAGTTTTAATTGTAGCTTAAACTTCAAGATTTCTTAAAAAACAGCAATATAATATTTATTCCGAGCATTAAAATTATTTTTTATCTAGTCCGTTTAGTTCCGTTTCTCTATGCACAAAGGAAAAAACTAGCGCTAATGCGCACATGCGCTGCGTTCCATGCGGTCCATGCATGAAACAGAATGCATCCAAAATATTGATCGGACTTTTCTTCTAGAAATTCTATTTTTGGGTTTGACAACAAATCTCAGGGATGTCTGGGATCAGTATGCTCGCCAAAGAAACCTCACAATTACAAACTCTTCTAAGTGCAACTATGTTGGCAAAGTCGGTTGACGAGACTACAGGCTATAAAAAAGAAGATGAAGAAGAAGAAGAAGAAACAAAATTGGATAGAAGGATGAAATCCCAAAAAGATTTTCGCCAATTGATGCTGTATTGCTTCCAGCAAGGTTTCACAGCTTCGCAAACTATGATTGAGCTATACTCTGTCTTTGGAGAAACCTGTGTCACTCTCCACACAATTTGGAGATGGTATCGAAAATTCAGAACTGGTGATTTCAATGTAGAAGATCTTCCTCGCTCTGGTCGACCTCAAGAATTTGATGTAACACTTCTCAAGGACATCATGCACAAAAATCCGCAAATGACCGTTAAAGAACTCGCCGCCACTCTGCACAAGTCCGCTTCCACAGTGCAAATCTACCTGAAGAAGCTGGGTAAATAGTAGATAAGAGGTCTGTTTTTTATTTCTGCTCATGAATTTAAGAATACTGTGCAACAAGTTGAAGTGAAACAAAACATATATTTGTGCAGAAATAAAAAATTGACCTAATGTATTGTGTGTGAATTTATATAGTAGATTTGAAATGAATTTTCCAAACTACCTAATATATGAAAAAATATTTCTCATCCAATCTTGTATTGAAAATTATAATAACCTATGTCTTTCTTTAATTTCAATTCTAATATTTTTGATTTTAATATATATTTTAATATATAATTTTTTAGTGCTGTTCATATTGAATTGAATACTTAGAAATCATCGACCACAGTCCATAAAAAAAATTTCTCGAATTTTTCCATCTCTGAGTAATTCATTATTCTTTCATTTTAGTTTTCTCTTCATTCTGAAGAGCATATTGAATTCCATGAAGTGAGAGAGAAGATCCGAACTTTGTGAGATGAAAGTGTGTTCTCGTAAGAACTTGTGATTAAAATGCTTATAACAAGTTTTATGAGAACAAGTTACGAATCAAATGATTTTGCTTAACCTTAATAAGCTTATCAACTGTCCATTTTGACTCAAACTGTCAAGTTTTCAAAAGTTTTGTCTAGTCTATTCAGTTGACAAACTGGACATATTCAATTCTCAAATATATCCAATTAATAAGATGAAATTTATGATATTTATTTATTCATGAAAAAAAATTTATGAATTTTTGGTTTTCAATGACTTTTCCGTTTTAAATATCCTACAACTTTATTACTAAAATACTTTTATTAATTAATTAGTAATGTTTTCCTATACTCGTTCGAAGATATATATTTTAATATATTTTAAATATATTAAACGGTTTTTTATTTTAACATCGTTAAACGTATTAAATGATTTAACAAAGTATTTATAATAAATGTTACATATTACATATAAAGTTTAATTATGTTGTTCAATAATATGTATTTTTAAATAAAAGTGATTAATTATTTTATACAACTACTTTTAATTATTTCTAATTTTATTTAAAAAATGACATTATAAGCAACTTTTTATAAAATTGTATATTTGATCTAGTTTTATGATTATCATCTTCGTCGGGGTTTTTTCTCGGTTGGATTTTTGTTTGCAAACAGTACTGCCACATCAAAAAGTCTAAATTATTATCTTAGTAATTTAAACTTTTTAATATGGCAGCCCTTTTTGTTAGCTAATTGGGGAGGGGAGTCTGTCGAAGGGTATAGTTGGGCGCCATTTGCAATTAACCTTACTCGATTGAGGTCTGGTCGTACATATCTCAGTTCGTTTACCTGTGCATTTAGACCGTAAAATGTCGTGTTGGATACGTGGTTGTCCCACCAAAAGTGGATTAACGAAGAGGAGTCTTTTTACACCTTATTCGGATGAAATATTCAACAAATGGAAGGATAGTGGAATTGCTAAAAAAGGCGTCAATAAATTTACCAAAAAAAGTCGCGTTTGCGAGTTACATTTTCAAAAAGATGATGTTATCCGAGTAGATACTTTTAAGATAGAGGGTAGTGAAGATTTTTTGGTGCCACGTAAGGTACCGAAGTTGAGGAAAGGTGCTATTCCATCAATTTTTCCACCGGTCAGACATTATCATATAAACTCCATTGACGAGCAGATAAATTACTATCGTATAAACATCATTAACAAGCAGAATCAGAAAAAACAGCAGACTGGAGAAACGAGTATTGTAGCTCACTTAACGAGTACGTTTAATTGTTTCATTTTTGTTTGGCTATCTTTTTTCTTTTTCTTTTAATTTTACTATGTACCATGAAAGGTCACAGTATCATGCGATGATAAATTGCGCATATTCTCCGGGGAAAGCAGAGGACATGTTTTCGTATAGAAATCACGAATAGTATGCTTTCTATATGAAGTTAGTCTTTTCTGTACTAGCATTTAACTTGTTGATTCATAAATAGAATGATGTTCTTGCTCTTTAAACAAACCTGGATTGTTAGTCATTGTTAGTCCGTGGATCGAGTCCAAGTCCGGAACCTCATTCAGTTTGCCTGTCTCATACATACTATCTCACACACTGCTTTGCAAATGGCGTCCATTCGCGAAAATCCTGTTCCTTTCAGCGGACTCCCTCCCAATTAAGAGTAACGAATCACTTTTCTTATTCGCGCGTTATCGAGTTCGGAATAGTTCGGATTCTTTCTCTTTTTATACTGAATTCTTTCTTTGTTGCATTGTCTTCGTCATCTGATTCCTTCTCTTTCGTTGCATTTGTTTTTTTTTCTCGAATCGATCTCGAAGATTTATTCGAAAATGTATCGAAAAAATGAAAATATTGAATATTGAATTATGAAATTATACGTAACAAGTAATTTTATGTATCCAAAAAAAATATAAATTCACATATTTTTTGTTATATCTAAAAAATTAATTAAGATATAAAAATTAACAAGAGAGAAAGTTTTTTTCTCTCCGTCAAGCTGGATCTTAAGTGTCAATTATTTTAATTGTATGCCGAATTGATTTTTCAGGCTTAAAACGCAAACTCGATTGAACTGCAATAGTAACAAATTGCCTAGCAATTTAATAATTTGATGCTCATAGATCTTATAAAACTCTTAATGCTGAATAATAATATATTAAAATTTATAAATAATCTTGTCGCAAAAATATCTCGGCCGGGATTGACCATCGAAAAATCATTTTCCGTAACATCCCGGGAAAAAAATATTGTATATATAATTATGTATTATAAAATTATATAAAAATATATATAATTTTATATAATTATATATAAAATATTTTTTCCCAGGGCCTATTTTATGTACAGATAAAAATCTATTTTTAGGACCTTGACTCTTCAGTATTTCTTCAGTGCCTTTTGAAACAAATTATCAATAATCGTATAAATAAACTTTCATCGCATAATCGCATTTCTTTAACGATACTCCGATTATGCAAATTAACAACAAACTCAAACATATCTCTAAATTTCAAGATATATCAATTTCAAAATATATCGTTATGTAAAATCTAAATATAAAAAAACAAAGTATGTTATATATTTATGATATTAAATCACATAATATATGTCATAAATAAATTTAAGAAAAAAAAAGGAAACTTCCGTATCACGTAATAAGAAGAATTATAGATCGTGGCAACGTCGCATTTTTGGAGCAGATGAATCGGCACAAGAGGTTATCTGGCAAAATATTTATACGAAAGAAAAATGTCCGTACAGTTGCGTTATAAAGGAAGATACATCAAAAGTAAAGTTTTAGCAAAAAAAGAAAAGTGTAAAGCAACTTTCGCGAAGATACGACAAGAAAGGCATAATTTCTCTCTTGATGAGAAACAAGATCGGATCCACATGATGGTAATTGCATTGTGAACTTGAAAGTGCTCAGAAAGTGCGACGTTGTCATACTTGCTAGATTTCTTCAGGGCTATTCTTCAGATTCTCAAATGCCACCCAGATATCACTCCATCCTTATTGTTTATGTTAAATGTTAAATAAGGATGACATTAGATCTGTTTTTTGTTGCATTCTGAATCGCATGCAATAAGTTTAAATAAAATAAAATATACAATAAATAAAATATACAAATAAAATAAAATAAATAAACGTTTGTTTCACTTCATTTTGCACTACGTGTACCAATTTAAAAAGCACAGCAATAAAAAAACAGACCTATTTAATCCGGGGAACATCCGGGTAGGAATCCAAACATTTCTTAGGATATCATGTAATTTTTTTCTTGGAGCAAAAACGTGAAAAGTGAAAATTTTTTCTATGTATATATACATACATACAATGTATATGTACATACATACATGCGCATAACAATTTTTATTTTTCACGTTTTCACTCTAGAGAAAAAGTTACATAACGATAACAGTTCTTAACAAAATGTATAAAATCAAGATTTTTTTATTGACTTAAACTTTAATATCGTGCGATAAATATTTGCGATATTGTTACACGTGCTTCCTCACAAATTTAACTATTCGAGACTCGTTTCATTAACTTCTTGAATGTGATTTCGAGGCTATATGAAAATTCGTGTCGCATCACAGCAAAAATGATATACTGGTTCAGTAGAAAAAGTTTTGCAACTGTTTTAAAAATTCTTTAATATGATTGATATTTTGCCCTTTTCGGGCAATTTCGGGAAAAAATTTTTCATAAATGTATAAACATACATAAATATTCATAAACATGTCATAATTATGAACATGTTTATGAATATTTATGCCTGTTTATACATGTTTATACATATTTATGGATGAAAATTTTTTATATCTTTATACGTATTCATGAAAAATTTTATACCAGATTAGTTTGATTCTTACTGAATCTAAATGTATAAAACCAATCATATTTAATGTAAATCATGATAAATACGGAAAATTTGCAATGTTTAATATTCGGTTATATATTAGAAATGGGACGGTAATTCAAATTCATCTTTTATAGACATATATAGTAATATCTAAAATACTCGAAACGAAAGTTTCAAAACGTTCTTGAATAATGCATTTTGAGTATAATCTTTCAACCTTTCAAATTTTCAATCTTATTTCTACAGTGTTTTTTATACACTGACTATTCCCGTTATGAAAAAGCGCGCTGAACAGGAGTCAGAAGCTAAAAATTGATCAATCACAGTCGTCAATTTTTAGGTTCTGACTTCTGATTTATGACTAATGGCTTATTATAGAAGGCCTATTAACTTCAGCAGCGTTAAACTTATCACTTTGTTTTATGTATTCACACATCATAATAACATATCAATTTTCAGCAGATTTGTTGAGTCAACCTTCACAAAACATGATTTTAAAATATTTGGCATTCTTAGAGCTGATTGTACCGACGTTACTTTAATTTTAAACGAGGCTTGAAATTTTCATTTTCTCTCTTTAAAGCCGAGAAAGAAAAAAGAAGAGTTTTAAGGCTTAAAATCAAAGTAATGATGGTACAATCAGGCCTTATGCGCTTCGAAAATTTCATTTAAAAATATGGACTGTCAATGCGTAATAATAAGTAAAAACGAAAGGCTTGCGCAAAGACGAAACAATCCTGTGACGTCATATAAACAAATCTACTAATAGTGTAACGTTTTCTTCTGTTTGAATTTTCAAAAATTTTCAACTTTATTAATAAATAAATATAAATAAATATAAATTAAACTATTTCATTATGGACAGTTCATAATGCTTAAATCAATCGAATTTAGAAATTTCGAAATTTACTTGAAGACTGAATTTTTCTCTTTTTATTAAGTTCAATTTATATTACAAACCCCATTTCTCAAATTTAATTTTCTTTTCGAGAGATTAACCAAAGATGCACTAAAAGAAACTTAAGAGTATCAGTATTACACGACTCTCTGAACTAATTTCTTTATTTCCTTTCTTATTTCCAACGATATTAATTATTTTTGTATTTTAATTTTTCGATTTTGGCTTCAACCTTTCTTAATTCATTTATTCTCTTAATTTATTTATCCTTGCGATATATAAGCATATACAGGATGAGTAAAAAATCCCGGAGCGCTGAAATATCTCAAAAACAAAGCATTTTCGGGAAAAATGATTCAGACAAAAGTTGTAGAGATTTTTAAAAAGATCTATTTACTGATCACATCTGTTTGACATTGGCTGGCATCACCAAGATTATATCGATTTTTTAAAATGGGATCATGATGAAAATTTTTCTCATAATTTTTATATGAATTGGAACATTTTTTAGAAATATTCAAAAATATTCGAAAAGTTTACATCTTCTCTCAGAATTTTTTGTACAAGTGAATTCTGAAATATTTTACAATTTCTCATCCTATAATTTTTAAAAAATATTTTTAGATTTTATTTCATCAGAAATTATACTTACAAAAAAATCATATTATACTTACAATATTTTATAATTAATATATATGAAAAATTCTGGGAAAAGATGTAGATTTTCTGAGAAATGTTCCAATTTGTATAAAAAATGTGAGAAAATTATAAAATTATATAGAAATTCTGAAAAATTATATGAAAAATTCTGAGAAAAATTTTCACTAGAGATATCTTGTTTTTGGTTCCAGAGTTTTTTGATTCTAATAGCTGATGTCAAGAGCTTTTCACACTACAATAAAGTTCATTTTCATTACGTAGGAGAGACTGGAGACTGGAGCTAATCGATTATAGGGGTAGATAGACTAATCAGGGCTACGTTATTAAAAGGGGAAAAAACATGCAAGAATAGTGTAAATAGTTGTATTCAGCAGAAAAAGCAGTTTTGCGACTGTTGTAAAATTCTTTAATATGATTGATTTTTCCCTTAATTTCTCACTGGATTTAAATATATTAACTAATTATATTCAGGAATTTTACAACAATTGCAAAGCTGCTTTTTCTGCTGAACGCAGCCATATATCTGAGCACGCAACACTCAACAACTACTGCCACGCCACTCAGTCTGCTGTGATATTTCTATACGGATGCATCTGTGACAGAAGTTAGGTTACAATTTTTACAAAAAATTGAACATGTAAGTAAATGTTTTTATTCTTGAAATTTTGTTTATGATCACATATCAATGTCTGAGATATTTCATTTTTGTTTAGATAGTAAGTTTACTAAAGTCCAATAGATTATTTTTGTTTATCTGTCTTTGTTATTATATGCTGTTATTTTTAGAAAATTAATGGATGGGGATAGTAAGCTAACCTCAGGATGGGGCTATATGACTCATTAACGACGACTCTTATAATACCTACTTTCTAAATTTCTTGGATTGAAATCTCATTCTAAAAGAATGAAAATACAGCCATTTTTTTGAAAAAGAGTGAAAACTTTTTACTCTTTTTGAAAAATAATGGCAATATTTCATTTCTTTAAACAGATCTATCTCAGTAAATATTCAGTTTAGTCCTCTCATATTCAATCTTGATAAAACTAGATTCATTTGACGTGTTTGACGTTTTTGCACGAAATGAACAAAAAAGCGTCGCTCTGCCCCGCGAAGCAAGATATTAGTTAAAGTTGTTAGATTAGGTTAGGAAATCTCATTCACTGCGATTTTATTTCAAAAAAGGAGTGGAATGTTTCACTCCTTTTTAATGTGAGATTTCATTTCTTTTTCAAGGAATAAAATATGATTTTCACTCTCTTTGAGGTATTACTCAAAAGAATTTAGAAAGTATTTTATTTTTATTTTAAATACACATTACAGATCTTTTTTTTTTTTAAATACACCTAATGCAATAATTTTTATAATTTAATGAATTTTAATAATAAAAATATGTAATAATTAAATTATACATATAATATTATTATAAATATTGTAATGTTAATTTAATTACAGAAAATCATGAGGACATACAAGAGAAAGACAAATAAGGGAAATATTCCGAAGAACATTATAGAATTTGCATGTAAAGAAGTAATTTTAGAAGGAAAAAGTGTTCGTTCTTCAGCAGCGAAATATAATATCTCATTTAAAACCTTGCACCGATATGTTAATAAATTAAAAGCTGTAGGAAAAGACGTTAGTCAAATATCAAATATTCAATTTACTCATGTAGGTTATGGCAAAAGTCATCAAATTTTGAATGATACGGAAGAAATTGCTTTAGTGGAATATATTAAAAGAATAGCAGATATTTATTATGATATAACACCCAAAGAAGTAAGGAAATTGGCTTATCAATTTGCAATAAAAAACGGAAATAAAATACGAGATTCTTGGAATGAAAACAAAATAGCAGGTGAAGATTGGTTCAGAGGTTTCCTTAAACGCAATAACAATTTACCAATAAGATTAAAAACTACAAGTCTCTCTAGAGCGACGTCATTTAACAAACATAATGTTAATTTATTTTTCACAAATTTGAAAACAATCTGTAATTGTCTAAGAGTGAAGCCATCTGATATCTGGAATATGGATGAGATAGGGATTAATACTGTTCACACTCCTGATCGTGTAATTGCACGTCGTGAGATGAAACAATTAGGAAAGATAATTTCAACCGAAAAAGAAACTCTCGTTACCATGGCAGTTGCAGTTTCAGCTATTGGAAATATGATCCCACCATTTTTTATATTTCCAAGAGCTCCTTACAAAGATCATTTTATACAAGAAGGCCCTCTTGGATCTGCAGGTGATGTTAATCCATTTGGTTGGATGGAAGAAGAACATTTTATAAAATATTGTCAACACTTTGTTCATCATGTTAAACCATCTAAAGAGAAGCCTGTTCTCCTTTTACTTGACAATCATGAATCTCACCTTTCTATTGAGGCGCTGGATTATTTGAAAGAGAATGGAATTATAGTTTTATCATTCCCTTATAATTGCAGTCATAAGTTGCAGCCGCTAGATAGATCTGTATATGAACCTTTGAAAAATTACATCAACACAGCGTGTGACAACTGGCTAGCTAGTAATCCAGGAAAATCTTTATCTCTATATCACATTTCAGAAATAATAAAAACTGCATTACCTCTGGCAACAACTTCAATAAATATTCAAGCAGGTTTCCGCATTTCAGGAATATCTCCTTTAAATGAAAATGTATTTCCTGATGCTGAATTCTTAGAATCTAATGTGATCGACAGAGAAGATACTTCTGTTATTATCAAAACTGAGAACGACGAACTTTTTTCTGTCCAGGAAAATGTCGATCTTTCAGTTGTCCAGGAAAATGTCGATTTTTTATCTATCAAGAAAAATATCAATCCATCTTCGGTATATCAGGATATAAGACATCTGCCAAAAGTGGAACTGTATCAAGAAAAAAAAAGAACTTGTAAACGAACTAATGCAATATATATAGACTCGCTAGAAAAAGATGCTCTCATGGAGCAAAAACTCGATTGTTCAAGAAAAAAAAATAGAATTAGCCAGGAAGGAACGGAAATCGAACAAAAAAGCAAAACAATAAGAAAAGAAAAAAGTAAGGAAAATCCAAGTAAAAGAAAACATTCTTTGATTGAAAAAGTCATAAAGCAGAAGAATTTTAATAAAATAAATTCTTCATCCTCTCGAATGAGACAAATAATGAAATGTATTCCATATATATAGTAATGTAAAATTCATTTTTTCAATAAGTCTTAATTTTATCTGTAAAAATTCGAAACTGAAAAATAAATCTATTAGCTCCGCTATTTATAAGGTCCAGTTATAAGGCTTGAAAATGAACTTTATTGTAGTGTTTTAAAAAGCTCTTGACATCATAGATTCTGGAATCAAAAATAGGATGTCCCAATTTAAAAAATCAATGTGCCTTGATCTGATCTTGGCTATCCAAAGTCATGCAGATGTGATCAGTAAATAGATCTTTTTAAACTTTACAACTTTCGTCTAAAGCGTTTTTCTCAAAAACGCTTTGTTTTCGAGATATTTCATCGATCCGAGACTTTTCAGTTACCCTATTTAAATTAATTCTCATGTTCTCTTCTTCTTAGTAACATTATTATTTTTTGTCTTGTATAGGTAAGAACAAGATAAATTCTGATAAGGATGTTAAAATTAAAAGAGATTCGTATGCTGATGAGACGATGAAAGATGACAGCAGAATACAGGGATTCAAAAGAGAATTGGAAGCAGATAAGATTCTTGGCTCGGCAGATGACAATGGAAAGCTAATGTATTTAATGCAATGGTAAGTAATACATCCTAGTTATTGCGTTTAATATCATCACATGCCTTGGTAATCGAATTGATAAGATTGATGTCTACATAGAATGAAAGAAATTAAAGTTCAAATCCTGGCAGAGATGATTTTTTCAATAAATTCTTTATATTATTTAAAGATATTAATTCGCATTACTAATATGAAATTGCATGTCGATATAATTTGTAATATTACATAGACCAGCCTCAATTTACTAGTGTATTAAGACAGATAATCAGCACAATTTGCTTGAACTGGAAATTGTAAAAATTTACACAAAAATATTAATTAGACACCAAGACTCGTCTTGAGTGAATGTGACTCATTTGTATTGATACATCTATTTTTAATGTCAAATGCATATTTAGAAAGTACAAATAAAGAATTCAAGTTAATGCGAATTTAAAAACCGAAGCTGAATGATAAATAAAAATAATTTTGTTTGTGCAGGAAAGGAACAGATGCAGTTGACATGGTGTCTGCCAGTGAAGCCAATGCCAAGTGCCCCCAAATTGTTATCCGATTTTATGAGGAGAGAATAACTTGGAAAAGAGCAAAAGTAAAACCATAATAGATGAACTTCCTGGAAAAAGTCAAACTCCACATTTTTTGAGAAATTGACTTTTATTGTGACCTTGTACGCGATTAAAGTCTCTTACAAATGTTTTGAATTTGATTGATCATTAGAAGAAAGAATTTTATTAATGGTTAAAGAAAAAAATGACTATAGAGGACACATCTTTCTTGCCGCAGTTTATGTTTTTATATATGCAATTATTTTGCATGAAATATAGATTGGAAAAGATAATTCAAAATTAATACTTTTTTAAAATAAAAAATCCATGCTCAGATGAAAATAGTAATAAATATACCTTCAAAATCTATATTAATGTTTTCGCTAATTTCAAATTTGCATTCATATAATTGATCAATTTTCAATGGCCGATCCAAAATGGCAATCAAAATGACTATCAAACATGTTTTGATAATTATGAAATATAAATTCTTAATATTCTTAATTCTTTGTATTCTTAATATTCTTAATATTTTAAATAAATTTTTAATATTTTTATATATAAAATTTTACACATAGATATGTGCATGTATAAGCCAGAGTTAATTTTTTTTTTCAATTTAGCTGCCATATTGAATTCATTATTTTGATTTTTTTAATTTTGACCTAAGATTTTTAATCAGCGACCTCAAAAATTCCTATGTACTAAAATTCAGCTAAATACATTCAATAAAAAAATTTGCACAACAAAAAGGATTAATCTGAGATTAATATTACAAAGTCAATTTTTTATGATTTAAGATCCTACGACTTTTATTAAACTCCGCATAACGCATTTGTAATATCATTAACCGTATACTCTTTATAATGTATATTGTAAATATCTTTGAAGTGTGATTACTCTATTTTATTCTAAATAAAATAAATGTTCCTATCGGGCTCAAAACGATGTCTATTATTATTTTAGATTATGAGAATAATATTTGTTTCTTTTATTTACACATTTATATTGTTTTTTGATTCATAGTCTTTCTTAATACGTATTTTTTATTGTTGAACCATATTATATGATGTATTTCAAAATAAATGTGTTTTTTTTTTAATATTGTTTATTTAATTTCTGTCTCATAATAATCTACTTGCAGTGTGGGTAGTATCTCTATACATTTTTTGTGTATTTAATCTGTATCAGAGGTACATTCAAATTCGAGTATTTTTATCTAGATAAAAAAAAAGCATCTAAACTCACTGATTTTCAGATGCATTTTTCAGATACATTCCCTTAGCATAATCATAATTCCATTTTATGTGTGATTGTTGATTGATTTGCAGCTTTGCTGCAAAATTCAATCAATATATCTATAACATGATTGATCTTTCGCTTCCCAGCAAACGAAAATGAATTGAAATGGATTGGAAATTTTCAATCCATCCGAATCCGTATTTTAAATCCATAAAAATGAATTGGATTCAATATAAAAAAAAATTTTTATACATGTAAAAGTTTAAATAAATTAAAGTAGTAATTAAATGAAATTCTATAGTTATTATTTTAAAACTTTTATACAAAAAATATACTGTATATATTCATGATATATTTTTACGGTACAACTTTTTTTTAACTCAATTGAATTAAAACGAAAAATTTTTTTATAATTCTATCTTATTTATAATTTTCTATCCTATTATATATTCTATCCTATTTATAATTCTGAATTCACATGTACCAAAATTTCTAATGTATGTCCAGACTTTTCAAATAAAAATCGTAGAAAATCATAGAAATATACTTTGAAGAAATATACTTTGAGATTGAAAACCATAGAAATATACTCCATTCTTATAAATGAATAAAAATGCATTCAAGATTGAAAAAGAATAGATATTTGTTCCAAGCAATTCCTATAAATGAATAAAAATGCATTCAGGATTGAAAAGCATTCATTTATAAGAATATTGTTCAATTTTGAATAAGGAAATACAATCCAATTGCATTCAATTGAATCTAATTGAATCCAATTAAATCCAAAAAAAATATTCGCTATTTAAAATACGTATTCGGATATAAAAAAATTTTAATCCATTTTAATTCATTCTCGTTTGCTGAGTAGCAATATATTTTTTCTTGTATGTGTGTGTACAATAAAAAACTTATTTTTAGAAAAATATTTTCAAATAGTATCTTGTCGGAGGGAAAGAATATGATAAATCTAAATTAATGTAAAAGCCTATACAGCATACAAAATATTGCAGTAACATCGCAAAAATATTTCGAAATATTACTGCAATATTTCAGCAACATTGCAGTAACGTAAAAATGTCCGTTTTAAAAATATTGATACGTTACAGCAATATTACAACATAATATATGTGCAATGTTAGGTTTTGGAGGAATATTTGCAGAAATGCATTGTAATAATCCAACATTACTGTAATATTGTATTAACGTTATTGCAATATTTATTATAAGATTTTGTACTATATAAATATTAAAAAAATAGAAATAGGAGTTAATTCATTGTAACATACAATGAATATAAATAAAATATGATTCATAATTAATTATGTCTTTATATTTTATAAGCATGTTCCGATATACACTGCCAGTACTGAAAATCTACAATATATGTAACGTGAATTATAAATTTTCAGTATTGGCTATGCATGTCGGAACACGACCTATACATCTTATATCTTATTATTGTGTCCATTGTACATTATATTTAATCCTTCTAATTGTTTTATGTCTATAAATTAAAAACACAATTCCTATAACTTATAAATATTGACTGCGTTTACACTTTATGTCCATTTTCATTAATGTAGATTAATTTTAATCTCGTCTCAACTTATTCTTCATCATTTTTTAATCTTTAGAACAGAAAAAGACGAAGATAAGTTGAACTGAAATTAAAATTAATCTATATTGGTAGAAATGGACATTAATCGGATTTAATAATATTTGTAATTAGAAACTAACCAGTCATTCTATTTTTCAGAAGAATATAGTTTAGAATATAGTGAGATTAGTCAGTTTCATAACTATAGATGTTATGAAACCCGATTAAGTGTGCCATGTAAACGTGACCATTAATCCATTCCTATTCTTCCATTATGTCCAAGTCCTTACTTTATTGGGTTGTACACAAATCAATATATACAAGTCTTAACACTGAAAGTGAGTTTTCTAGTAGAGACACAAATCAATACAATGATAAGAGTCATTATGTCTTTGTTTTTGACTAATTTTTGAACAAGGACAGGATAACTCTTGTGTCAATTTGTGTATCTTGCTGGAAATATTTTAAAAATACTGCTGCAACATTGCTGAAGTAATATAAAAAAGTCTTCGCAATGTTTCTACAACATTGTATTGCGATATTGATGCAATATTGAAATGTTGCAACAATATTGCTATAAGTTTCTGTGCTGTACGGGAGTGAGATATCTCAATTGATAAAATGCTCAATATATATTTTATCAAAGAGCATAATAAAATATACTGAATATGTCATGATTAATTCATTTTTAAATTTTTATTAAACATACAACTTTATTGATTTGTATCCAACAGCTTTAAAGCGCACAGTGCACTAGTTTTGCCAATGAAAAACTATTAGGGCTGTGTTCCGTTTCACGTATGATGCGCATGCTGCATTATTTATCCTTCTTATTCATCGAATGTTAAATAAGGATAAATGAAGGCTCATGCGCACCATACGTGAAACGGAACGCAGCTTGACGCAGCCTAGATCGCAGTATTTGTAACTGACATGTCAGAACATACCGCGAGTTCTTTTGATTAGAGTAGATAATCGGTGTAAAAGATACATAATTATTGTAGCGATAAAGAAGGTATTTTAAATTTTAACCGATTTTAATTATTTTCTTATTGTAGCGTTTTTTGTTAATTCGATCCGATTTCGATGATGTTTTTATATTTGTTCTACAACATAGTTGGAAACGTAGTTGTGATTGTAATTGGAAAAATTGACGATAATTATTTAGAATACAAACTACATCTCTAATTTTGATGAAATTAGGTTCATTCGACGCGTTTTTGTTCGAAA
>Ga0157364_1003220_pt1 | contig 15761 bp, 13 predicted proteins | sample AttsexASBM2_FD_111476 | JGI IMG/M metagenome (GOLD analysis project Ga0157364, IMG submission 111476) | Fungus gardens microbial communities from leaf cutter ant in Ribeirão Preto, State of São Paulo, Brazil - Atta sexdens ASBM2 | ecosystem: Host-associated > Fungi > Mycelium > Unclassified ...
GGCGGATATTCCTCCTCTATCACGGTCGCGTTGTAAATGGCTGCCTCCATAATCGGTGCATTATCATTGGCATCCGTGACATTCACTAGAAGTTGGAGAACGCTACGCAGCGGGGGTGTGTCCGAATCACGAACTTCAATCCAGGCTTCGTAATGCGGAGCTGTTTCATAATCAAACCCAGAGGCAACCACGACCTAAAGAAGAAATGTAATAATAGAATAAAAAAATATGTAATATATTAAAAACTAATGAAAATCATTTTTAAAATAGTTTTTAAATTCCATATGAAAAGAAGGAGACAAAGAATTAAATAAGTAAAATTGAAATGTCTGATCTCATTTACCTCTCCGGTGTGAGGATCGATTCTTAAAGCATCTCCCACATTTCCACCGGCTATACCGTAGATCAAGTTACTCGCTGGCCCGCTCTTCGGTGTGGTAGCGCTCAGCTTGGTGATCACTTTGCTCTCGGACACATCCTCAGACAATGTGAACCTCGTAGTGACGCTGGATCGGAAACTGGGGAATAGCTGCCGTTCCCACAAGTGGATCACTAGATCGGCTGTGACGTGCTGAGGCTCGACACCGCAGTCCGACGCCAGTATTTGCAATTGATAAGTGGTCTGGTCATCGATTAGTTCTTGAGTAGCACGGATCACACCATTGTTGAGGTCGATGGTGAACCGATTGGCATCCTTGCCATGCAGCTGATAAACAATCCGCGAATTCTCGCCGTCATCATCATCGTTTGCTTTCGCGCCAAAGACAAAGTCACCTTTAAAAAAAAATCGACATCAACATTTGGATTTGCGGTTAGCTAACTGGTGAACAGCAAAACATTTTTTGATGATTCTTTCTTTCAATAATCAGCAACTAGTTGTAAATTTGCTCCATTCATTCTCAGATAATTTAGAAATTGAAAGTTAAATTTGATACTTGCAAAGGTCCTCAACAATTTTGCTAAAAAATCAACCTGATTTCTTGAATCTCTCAAACAAAAGAAATTCTTCTCCACTTTTTGAATTTTCCTAAAATCGCCAATCTCGTTATACCTGGTTTAGTTGCGTTTGGAACATAGGCTGTATATCGAGGACTGGAAAAACGAGGCGCATTGTCGTTCACATCCGTCACATAAATCGTCAGATTAACGGCAGAGGCACGCGGTTCTGTCGGGCTTGAGTCTCTGGCCACAAGAGTTAAATAATACACAGCAGTTTGCTCGCGATCCAACGGTACCGTGGTGAACACCTCGCCCGTGTCAGGATCTGCGGAAAATCGCTCCGCTTTGTCTCCAAGTAGGTTGTAACTATTTTGAACAAATTATTTAAAATATATTATCACACAATAAAATTAAACCGAGCATATTTTATCAATACAAACTATTATTTTGCTACGATTGTTTTGGATCCTTAAAATAAGTATATTTTTAAAAAGTTTCTATATAGATTCAACTCGCAAAATTTTGCGTAAAAAAAATAGAATCTACAACTTGCTTACTTAAAATTATTAAATTCCTTAGTAACTATTAACTTAAACTCTAATTAGAGCTAAAAATACGATACAAAGACAGAGAGAGAGAGAGAGAGAGAGAGAGAGAGAGAGAGAGAACTGTAGAATACATCTGAATAATATTGACAATAAAAATAAAGAGGTAAATCTTTTTCTACTGTAAGAAAAGTAGAATTACATAATAAACTTTCTTTCAGATTCAAGATCATATGTCCTTCACATGTCCTTCTTAAAATGAAGTGCATTTTCAATCATAATTACGCAACATCAGCGAGGAGTACCTACCTTATTTTCGCATTGAATCCTTCATCCTTGTCTGTCGCATGCGGCTTGATGACCCAAGTTCCAGCGGGTGCGTTCTCTATCACGGTGGCTTTGTAGTCCTGCCGGGCAAACTCGGGACTGTGATCGTTCACGTCGAGGACGACGATCTTGACGATGCCCGATCCGGTGAGAGGCGGCGAGCCTGCGAACACGCGGAAAAATGCGATGTGAAACTTCAGTCGTGTATGTCGTCGGGCAGTCATAAAGACAACCGTCGTCGCTCTAATTTCAAGTTTTTCTATTTTTATTAATTTTTTTTTAGCTTTTATTGCTATCTCGCGAACCGTAACGTCGCACGACCGTAATTGGGTCAGTGGCGCGATTATTCCGCTAAATTTACAACCCGCCTCTCGCGGCTCGTTTATGATGGTTTAAATCGGTTCAAACGGAAGATAAACCGGGGCCATAATTTTAACAGAATATTACTGTGATGCCCGCGAGACGCCGTAAAGTGATTTAGAACTTGTCTGTGCTCACCATGCAATATAGGCACATATTTACTTTTAACCGACAAAATTGCTCCTACATTGCTCTTTTTTTTGTAGATTTTTGTTGCGAAATTGATTGGAACAAAAATGAAGTTCGCAAATCGATAAAGGAATATCATTTAAAGCAAAACTACTGATATTATTTATTTTATTGCATTGTTATTTATTTTATATTTCTAAATATGAATCAATTGTAAGTACATAATAATTGTAAATTGTATGTTTATTGTAAATTTACTCTTCAGATAAATTTGGGAATGAAAAGTTGAAAAGTTGATTTGATGCTTCGGGAACTAAAAGTTAAATTTAATATTGTAAACTTTTTCGATGGTTTTGCTAAATAAAAATTAACTTAATCCCACTTGAATTTGTCAAGAAAAGAGAGATTCACTTTCTGAACTTTCTTATCCTTACAGGAATCTATAATGCTAAAAGACAGTAATTAATTACTTTTTTTTAATATTAAAAGCAATATTATTTAATACTTTTAGTACTTCAAATAAGTAATTAATTATTAACTTTCAATAATAAATTAGGCAATATTAGATTTCTATACAAGGGTAGTTCATTTAATTTAACATATTTAATTAGAATGATCCTTAATGTTTTCTTGGGAGTCGCTTTCAAAAAACAAAGGATGAGAAAAATTTCTAGTTGAAAAGAAATAAATCAATAAATTAATAAGAATTTGCAGAATCAATTAGAATTAATATCAATTAGAATTTCGTCATAATCAGACATCTGATTATCTTAACTAGAATTATAATAGATTTAACCAAAAAATTCTGAATTCGTCAACCAATAATTTTTCTCAGTGCAAGTACATTGAGATAATTGGAGTTGTGAGGAAAAGCAACTTTTCTGGATCGCGGAAGTACACGCGACGGCTAAATAATGGCCGATACACACGGGGTAATTTAGACGTGACACAGGCGTTCTCCAGCGGTGCCCATTGTTACCCACTTATGATTTACGGATTGGGAACCTGAAGTAACGACGTTAGTACGCGCGGAAAAATCTCGGCGCGGCTTAATTGCGCCGCCTAAAACGTACCATTATTCTCCAGCAGAAAAGGAGGAGAGGGGACCGATTTCTCTGATTGCACATCGAATATATGTGTACGCGGCACATGTATATGTACATGACAAGCGTTGGCGTAGCCCAGGGCCACGCGCCTGTACGGATGTACACCGTTCAATCACGCGGAGAGTTCCCGTCGAGGGATAAGAGAAAGGAGGAAAGAGAGGAAGAGGACAGAGAAAGAGAAGAAGAGAGAAAACAGGAGAAGAAGAGGGAGGCTGAGACTGAAACCGTATTTATCATGTTCTAGGTAAATATCCCGTAAGACTGTAAGAGTACAAATTGGATATACAGACTGCGTCAAAAGTCTTACGACTTTTCCTGTAGGTTCAGATTTTTTCTCGATACTTGACAATATATTTAATAAAAAGAAAAGAATTAATTACATATAAAATTTATATTAATATTAATTAATAAAGAATACGAAAAAATACCATTCAATAGATGAGTCTTGCTCAAAAACTGACTCGTCACGTATCATAATTCTTCGTAAAAACAAAACATTTAAAAAAGTTATAATTTAATCTAAGCATAAAAGTCGATGTGTCAACAATCATAAGATTAACAATCTATTTTGAAGTAACAGTAAAAATTTGATGGAAGAAGATATTTGAAAATAATAAAATATAATATAATTATACCTATATTATAAGTAAATATACTTATAATGTAGGTACAATTATTTATAACAATATGATTAAAAAAGCATACACTACGAGCGCAAGATGTTAGTGGCTAAATTTTATATTTTAATAGATTACAATAAATTAAGAACAATGCAATAAAATAGTATTGGTAAATAGTATTTTATTGTAATCTATTAAAATATAAAATTTAGCCACTAATATCTTGCGCTCGTGGTGCATGCCTTTTTAATCATATTGTTTTAAGTTTAACCACGTTAGGACTTCTATTGTTATTACTTATATTACTTATATTTTATTATTTTCAAATATCTAAATATCTATCTAATATAAATAATTATGATCAGTAAGAGCGCAAAAAAAATAGAAGAAATGCATGAAAAAGAAGAAAAAAATGATAGACATAGCGGTATATAACAATTGCGGTACACAATGACATGGTGAATGCAAGTTCCCAGGGATACAGAGCCAGGAGAGATGGCCCACTTTGCATAACAAGTAATCATATAATTTGCTTACTGCTAATGACAGTAATGAAGAGGCTCACTTGTTACGCCGATTTCCACCGAACGAGATGTTCAGCTTGGCTGATCAGGAATATCAATTTTTAGGGAAATCGCTAGCCTTAGATATCACGAGTATGAATAAGAGAGTAAGAACGCATGACTTCTCGCGAGAATGTTATCCTTATCGAAAAGATGTTAAGAAGTAATCCTTGTTAAACGCCTTGTTTGACTGACATGTGTACCTTTTTAATTATAAAGAATTAAAACACAGACACGCAAATCATTGAATAGTATTTCTTAACAGAAACGAGACATCCCGTTTACGTGCGACAGATGCTGAAGGGGTCATAAGATCCTATAATCGCTCCAATGATGTGCGTCGCGCAAGACAAAAATACGTGCTCCGAGATGACGAGAGTGCGCGTGACAGTGTTCTGTGGGTATATGAATAAAGTAGAATATAATGTGCGAGTGTGGGCACTATCCAAAAGAAATAATTCTCTCTCTCTCTCTCTCTCTCTCTCTCGCTCCTTCTCTCTTTAAACAAAAAGAAGAGGTCGTGAGGCCCAAAACGCGCGCAGGGCCTCACGAACGGCGGAACGAGAAAACAGGGAGAGAGGATGGCACGAACGAGATGGTGAGGTGGTGAAGAACGAAGCGTGCTGAAGAAGGGGAGGAGGGAGTCTAAAGCCTGCGGTCGAACAGGAGAACCGGAGGGAGGAACGGTAGAAGAAGAGGAGAAGGAGGAAAAGAGGAGGAGAAAGGAGGAGAGGACAGTGCCAGCACCGAGGTAGACAGGGAGGAAGGCATTCGAGGCCGATTATCATAATCGCGCGTCATAACTCTGCGGGCTTGTCTACCTCGCCGGGGACCGATTGGGCCATCGAGCCACCGCGATCGGGGGCGGGAGAAGGGGCGGGCGGGGAAAGGGTGAAGACCGGGGAAGAGGGAGGACCGGAGGAGGACTACCGGCTTCTAAGAGGAAGCAAGGAGAAAAAAGGAAGGTTTAAGAGGGAGGAACTGCCCACCGCTTAAAGAATCTCATCGAACAACCCACAAATTTATATCCAATTTGTATATTACCGCTCATTACTTAAACCCACCGCGTACATAGTCTATCGTTTCTCGTCTATGTGCTGGACAACGTATTGACATTTCGGCGAACCGCCATTTAATGGACGGTTTGCATAAGGAATTAGCACGAATCGATCGCCAGCATTTCACGAATGTTTAAACCAATCTCGTATAGGATGACTGGAAATAATAGCAATCGCACCAATCGTAAAGTCAATTGAAATAGCCAATGAAAACTCTCTTTGAATACACATATGACAAAAAGAAATAGTAAAGTGCGTATTTCGATTATGCGATACAATAGTAATGTTATAATTAATAGTAATTAAAATATAAGATTAAAAATAAAAGATATATAAGATATTAAATAAAAGATATATATATCAATATATATAATGAATTTATAAATATCAGTTTTTAAAGGAAAGAAATGAAAAAAATAGGAGATTTTAAGAAAGAGAAATTGTTCATTTAAACCATCTTCCTTACCAAGCAAAATTACATTGCAATAATTGTAACTATTTCTGTTCAACAATACTCGGTTGCATTGATGTGCCAATCCAAGTTTAATTAAGTTTCTTTATTCGCACTAATTCGCAACCAATTTTACACAGACCGGCCACAGCGATGGATCGTAAAAAATAATCCCTGTCAGAGAATAAGGAGCTGTCCTTTCACCCTTTGCTCTTGTACAATGTCGACCATTGTACAATAGATTGGAATACACTTATTTTTATAACATTTAAAAATTACTTTAATAAAATTTTCATAGAATATGAAAAAGCGTTCGACATATAAATACAAATATATGTAAATATATAATCAAGGAATAAGTGTAACTTTTTAAAGTAACGATTCTAGCTACGCGATAAATAAATTTTGCTTCCTACAAATTACCGTATCTTCGTTAATTGTAACTAGTTACGAGTTTTCTTATCTACATTTAACTAGGTCATAACACAAGACATTTTAGTGATGTTGTAAAACATTTCTACCATTTAACTGGAATATTGAAATGTTGTTGCAATATAATTTGAATGTTGCAGTCTTATTAGAATGTCGTAACATTGCTGTAATATAAACTTGAATGTTGCTGGAATGTAGTTAAAATATTGTTACAATATTGCTGAGATATTCTATGGAATATTTAATAGTTGCTGAAAGTAACTTACCGGTATCCATAGCCGATACAGTAAGTGTATATTCTGATACCAGTTCCCTATCCAACGGACGAAGAAGCGATATATCGCCGGTGCTCGCGTTTATACGGAATAAATCTGTGTCACCTTCCTTGAGGAAGTATCTCACTTGATCATTGTACGGTGAAGTATCCGCATCGTACGCCTTAACCTTTTAAGCGGATATAAAAAAATTTTAATTTTAATTTATTTATCAAAATATTGGGTTGTCCGAAAAGTTCGTGCCGATTTTGAAAGAAAATTGAAACGCGGAAGATTTAAATTTTTAATTTCATTTATTAAATCTTTATTTAAATCTTTTGCGGCACGAACTTTCCGGACAACCCAATACATTCAATTCGCGCACAACAAAATGAAATTTCGAGCTATATAATTATAATTAATATCTCAATTTTTTTAATTATTATTGTGAAATTATTATGCATATTTTTTTAAAATTCAAATAATCGATTTGACTCAACAAAAGGACTCGAATATTCGAAATACTTCGAACGCTTTATTTTTTGCGTATTACTAATTACCTGTATCACAAAACCGCTACTCGGTACCATGTTCTCCATAACATGCGCTAGATAAGGCGAATCAAGGAAAATTGGAGCATTGTCGTTGATGTCGAGCACAGTAATAGTAATTTGGGCTGTATCGCTGCGCGGCTCCTTGCCAACTTCCTCAGCGCAATCTTCGCTACGGATCATCAAATGATAGCGGGGTTTACGTTCAAAATTCAAATTTTTTGCCACCCGAATCACACCACCATCCTCTGAGATCGTGAAGTCTCGATTGTCATCCCCCATTGCGATGCTATACCGAACTCTGCCGTTCGCACCCTCGTCGCGATCCATCGCCGATACCTGAGACCAAACAAAAAATGACGATTTATAACTTAAGCATATTAAGAGAGATAGAAATAAAAGCATTTATTTCTATTAAAGAAAAAGAAAGACTAGAAAAAATATATAAAAATATATAAAGTTTGACAAAATTAATATAACGTAAGCAATATATAAACAGAGAGAGAGAGAGAGAGAGAGAGAGAGAGAGAGAGAAAGAGAGAGAGAGAGAGAGCCATATTTATATCTTTTAATTTGATATTAATTGCTCTACTTAACAGACATTTTATAAAAATTGTAATATCGGTTATTGTAACTATAATCAATATTCTTTTTTATCGGACTCTAGAAATGGATATTCCATCTATTTTAAATTCTCTTTGTCAGAAAATTTAAAGGACAATTTAAAGAAATCTTATTTCTTATTTCACTCTTCTAAAACATTAAAGTTTATTATAATATCACTGACTTGGAGCACACTGGCACCGATGCTGGCGTTCTCGGCGATGGTGGCAAAGTACTGTTTAGGATCGAACACTGGTGAGTTGTCATTTTCATCGAGTACCATGACGGAGACAGTGGTCGATGATGATCTCGGCTGGTCGCCCCGATCTTTGGCGATAATCTCCAAGGTGTAGTTGGATCTTTGCTCACGATCTAACGATCCGGAGACTCGCAGACTCCCATCCGATAGGCCAAGGGTAAATGGTAGGTTATTGTCATCCTTCAATGTATATTCGACATAACCGTTTCGACCCTCATCCCGATCGGTTGCTTTTATCGCCATTACCACCGTATTGATCGGTGCATTCTCAGATATTGTTATATCCCTGGACGATATGAATTCCGGTGACATGTCATTCACGTCCAACAACACCACCGTCACCTATGTCGTTTGAATAAAGAATAACGTATATTGTTTCAATAGAATAAAACAAGAAAAACAGAAAAAAGAAATTCGTCAATACGACTTTCACCGTGCATAATCATAACTTCAATATCAGAAATTTTTGGATGTCATTAAATTTAAATATATCAAGAGAATATTTTATTTTTCTAATATTTTTGATAAATGCTGAAATATACTCAAGAGTTTTTAAAACTTCCTCATTTATATAAAAACATAGAAAGATTCTTCAGATTTTTCAGGATTCACCAACCTGTACTGTAGAGGACAATGGCCGCGCCGGCGGTAGTGGACTATCAGTAGCACTCAGCACCAGGTTGTAGATTTGTTTCCGCTCGCGATCGAGAGCCCGACGTATAAAAAGAGTACCGTTGTGAGCCATCCCAAAATCACCGTCCTCGTCGCCGCTGGCGACGGTGTAGACCACTCTACTATTGTCGCCAGAATCTAGATCCTGGGCTGTCACGGTAAGGACGGGCGTGCCGATAGTCGCATTCTCCACAATGTCGACCGCGTGCGGACCGGCTTCGAAGATTGGTGAGTTGTCATTTAAATCGACTACGTTACAGTATACCGTCACGGTGGAAGATAACACGGGAACACCACCATCCGTAGCTTCCACGACGAAGATGTAGTGTTGTATCTATATATAACGCAAAATAAAATAGCCAAACAAGTTCAGATTTAATTATATGATTTAATTATACGAAGAATATAATATTGTATCCCTCTAAGAAAAGTATGACACAAATAAAAAATATATAATTGTTCAAGAAAAAGAAAAAAAAATTAAATATTTAAAAATTAATTATTTATAATAGTATTTAACATAAGTTAATCACAAATTGCAAGTTTCAAATTTACAACGTAAAAAATATTAATTTTATTATGTTATAGATCCCTAAAAATTCATTTTGATTGATCCAATATATATTTCATAGATGCAAATTTTAATTGATTCGTTATATATTTCTAACTATAAAGGAATTTATATTTTATTGTACTATTTATTTGATAGATTTAGTAATAATAATACTTATATATATAAATTAGTGAGTTAAACTTATTTTTATTAATAATTATTAATAGATATTAACTTGATTTAACCGTTTTTTTAACAACACATCATAATAAGCCTAAAAATGACGACAATACCTAAACTTTAAAAGATAATTCTTTTTCTTGGAGTTACAAAAGAACAACATTCAGTACAAAAAAATTACAAAAGAATTAACGATTATCTTTGTAACTTTCTCTGTGTAAGCTCTGTAATAGATCCTTAAGAACCGTATTTAACCGTTTTGCAAAGACTATAATGTTAATTCGGAACCGTGCTATTTCTTTGTTTCCGATGTGTTCCACATACACACGCGCATATATGAACGTATTTCATGGCTCTGTAATGATGTTGGCGTGTATCTAAAAGGGCATTACGTTGATGAAGGGTTCTATAAGCTACCCTTATCCCGTATCTCTCGCTTACGCTTTTCTTCTTTCGTTTTCTTCTCGATAGAAACTGCATCAACACACATCCGCTCTATCATAAAGCGCAAAACAGTGGCGTAGCCAATGGCTAGCACAAAAATAAGCATCAATCATATTGATATTAATGTCGCGATTGACGACCAACGTAAAAACATCAACATATATTTTGCGATAAAACTAAATGAAGATTTAAGGGAACAGAAAAGCTAACAGATAAAAAATGTCGACATAAATCTACAAAATGAATAATTAAATCACGCATGTAGAAAAGAATAGAGATATTTAGGATTATTTATATGATAAATTGTTAAGCATTAATATTTTATATGTATTACATAAATATGTACACAGAAAAAACAGTGTTTTGCTGAAAAATTAACTAGACATATTTAGATCTGAAAATAATTTTGTGTGAATCATTAAAATAATCATATAGGGTGCTAAAACTATTCGCTAAAATGTTAATCTATTATTATTCCTGTTCTCTTGAATCTTCATTTAGTTTTATAAAATATATGTTCTATAAAATATATGTCGTTCTATGTTAGTCAAATAATATATGCACATATAAATATATTATATGTAATAATATATAATTGATATTTATTTTTGTACCAACCATTAACGTATAGATAAATATTAATTTTAAAATGTGAAAATATACCTGACGGAAGAAAAGATTGCAAATATTTTTGCACAGACAAAGAGCTATTGTTTTTCTTTAGCTAATGAATAAGTACTTTATAACTAATAACATTTTATCTGAAGAATAAACGCTTCTTTAACCGGAAAAGAATACTTATTCAATAGCCTCTTGCATGTTCACAACTGTCCTCCCTCTTTGGTATTCTATTTAAGAGATTGCATGTCCCATTTTGTAAAATTTTTAAAATTTTGATTACGCTATTGGCTACAGAATCTATGAAGTGTTCCCGAAAGTATAGCTAAGTATGGCTTGTCTCCAAAATGTAGCATAGGAGGGACCGCCATTAAAGATTGTCTGTTCATCTGTCTGACTGTTAGAGCGTTAAACCCTAAATTTTAGCGTTGCCCATCACTTCGGATAATATAATAGGTAAGCTAAGATCCTTAAATGTAGTGTGTTCATGGTTATAATCGTTGCCCGCGGCATTCGACGTGTTTTTAATGTTACACGCGTGCGTATTTCAATTCTAAGAGATCTGAACGGAACTTCATCTCGACGGGTCGCCGTTAACCCCATCTCATCCAACGACTGTTATGACGGACATATCTATAGCGATATGTAAACATATGGCATCAGAATCATCTGGCATTATCGTTCTAGTTCATGAGCATGTTCTGGGTTATGACTGCGATCATTTAATAGCGTCTTTTTACGTGGAATAATAAATAGAGAACGGGCAAGTCACGGTGTATATGTAGAAAGAGAATGGCTGAAGAAATCAAAGAACAAGTCGAAGTCTTTTGATGCCGAAATATTGACTTCATTTGCGTTATTTTGCTCATGTAGTCTGTCATCGAAAAATTCCATGCGGAACTATTCTTAATTGAGGAGAGATTGAAATTCAAATTTTTTGTATGTCCATGATGTATATCCAAGATAAAAATTTGAACGCTTAATAACAAGTTTAATATTCAAATTCAAATAGTCAAAATTAATATATCGTAAAATTTCTTACTATTTATAATCACGAGAGAATGCGGTTCATAAAAAATTCAAATTTTTCTGTCAATAAATAAGGACCAATCCGGAAGAGTTGAAATCTCAAGATGATCGTCGTCTGATTCACTCATAATTTATCAATAACTTCATTTGCGTTACTATTTCGCTCATGATCCGCCCCAAAGCTGACCTGTCGACAAATTCCACGTGGATTCATGAACTATTCATTTAATCGCGGAGAGATTTATATAAAATTCAAATTTTTCTGTCAGTATAAACAAGAACTTCAATATTCCCGATAAGGAGTAAGGTCTACGTGAAGTACTTTAAAGCATTCTTGAGTGGTCAATTAGTAAAATTCTGTCTTTTGATTTCTTCTGATTGATCAATCAAATGTTTCAAAGTATTTGTAATAAGACATTGATCGCACCTAGGATCAGAATAGCAACGATCATCGCCATTGATGACTTCATTCGACAGAGTACTTTATTATTGGACGTGATAGCGTACGGATTCTTTCCAGTATACCAACCTGTTCATAGTCGAGGCTCGCGGTAAGTGTGAACACGCCGGTGCTTGGATTCAATGAGAACACATCGTTTGCCCAGTCGGAAATGAGCACATAGCTCAAATGGCTGTTGGGCCCCTCGGCATCGGCGTCTGTCGCAATGACCTGACCAACGCGACTGCCTCTCGGTACGTTCTCCGGAACATCGAATGAATAAGCCGTGCTCTGGAAGGTCGGCGCGTTGTCATTGGTGTCGGTGACCTGCAAACAGTTTTTGAGATTCTCTATTAGCACAGTATAATGATACAAGGCACGGCATATTACAATTAAGTTTGCACAAAAAGAACAATTTTGCTAAAGTATATTTGCTAAAGTATATTTAACTAGATACTTTTATATTTAACTAGATACTTTTAGCAGATAGTCTGAAAAAATTAAGAGTTTGGGTCTATTAACTGGAATTCTAATTGAAAATGAAAATCAGGAAATGGAGATCAGAATTTTTTGATTTCATTTTTAACCAGAAATTTATCTCAATGTATAGATTAGTGTTTCATCAAGATCAAGAAATTCAAGAAATCATGTGTCATCTTGATTTTGAATCAAGTGTCTTGAATCAAGATCACAACAAGAAATTGGAAATTGATTTCAAGACAAGAATTGATCTTGTTATCAAGATCAAGACTTTTTGATAATAAGTCAAGAAATTTCTTGAAATTTCTTGAATTTCCGTGATAGTTTTTATTTATAATACTTTATTATTTTAATATTTTATTATTTTATTTCTGATTTAAAAAGTTTTGAATAAGTTAGGTTTCAACATTTTCATATTTATTGGTATTTATAACAGGTTATATAACATAGAAATGTATTCATACATTTTTACTAAATAGTAAAATAGCATATAGAGTAGAATGTAAATCGATTATTAAAAAAGTGAAGTCCTTGATCTAACCAAATTAAATTATGTTCACATACATCCTTGTTATACCAGATGTTAACCTTCATATTTATGTAAAGGAATATATATTTTAAAATTAATATTGCGAGATTACTTGCAAATATTGCAAGTATATTATGTATAAATATTTGCGTACTTCTACTAATATAGTATCAATTAAATAATAGTATCAATTAAATCAGGAATGATTAAAATATAGTAATAATAATAATTATTATTATATCTAATAATCTTAGGAATCTAATAATCTGGAATAGAGTTACTTTTGGCAATAACATGATATTAAAATAACATAATATTAAAATGATAATTCAGAAATATTTTTAATCTTTATTAATAGATTTGTGCATAATAGATACATTACAGGCACACTTTTGAACATAGTAACTACGAGATGACTTGACATTCAGTTGTACCTATGTTTTCTTATGATGTGATCAAAAAGCCACAAGGACTCTATTTAAAAAATCAAAAAATTTCAAGAAATTCAAGATTCTTGAATTCAAGAAAAGAAATACAAGAGAGAAATAGTCAAGACAAACGAAATTTCTTATTTTGAAAATCAAGACAAGACAAGAAATGCTCTTTAAGATAAGAAATCTTGTCTTGATGATCTAAAAATAATTTTGTTAAACCATCAAAATTATTATGTACGTTCAAAATTGCTAGAATTTCAAAGTTTTTTACTCATCATGTTTGAGTTATATGGTTATTTTGATGAACAAAATCATCCTTTTCATTAGCATCTTTATACTGCCGTGTAAATAAATTTATGTACATAAAAGAAATATTTGTAGAAAAAATGTACTTGTCTATATATAAACGCTGACAAAACTGAAGATACTAATATCTTCATCTATAATTTTCTTTAAAATATTTCTTTGTAAAATATAAGATAATTTTTTTAAAATATAGTATAATATTAGTATTATTCTCTTTAAATTTTTGTATATAAGATTTAAATAATTTTAAAAATTTTACAATATTAGATGTTATCCTCTTTTCATGTACGTTCGATGAAAATCCTTTATCTAGTATTTAAACACCATTCTAAGGGTTAGGTAGCTACTTCCCTTCCAAGAATTTCTCCGCGAGAGCTTTTTTTCTTCAAAACCGTTTCAAAGGACACAGCGAGTTGCTTTCATTACGCATGTCCCCGCGCACCTTTCATCCCTCGCATTTAATAAAAGCGGCAGAAAAGATTTTACGCGCGCACCTCTCGTGTCCCGCGCGGCTCTTAATAGACCCGGAAGCTGGGTATACGCGATCTTAAAATAAACACTCGGAGAATAAAATCGGCTCGAATGGCGCGCACTCGACGTCATTCTTGGATAAACACCGTCGCCACCGGAAATATTCACGCCGCGCTGCGCTCACTTCATTCGCCTTCGAATTATTGTGCTACCTCGCTCCCTTGTACAGTAGTCCCGGCGCGAGAAAACATTCTCAGGGCCCGCAGGCTATTTATCCATGTAACAATGCGCTCATTGTGATCGATCATCGTAGCAGCGATGAAATGCGCGATGGAAAAAGATGGCCCTCTCTCGATTGAGGGCGAAAATAAATAACGTTGATAAACACCATTTTCATCACGTGTTATACTCTTTTTAACATTTTTTCACTACTTTTTACTATATATATATTTTTTATTGAAAAAATGCACACACACACATAAATTTCTCTGTAATAATTCTATAATCGTCAGTTCGACAATCGATTATTTTTTTTAATGTGTAACTTTACATAAATTTTCTCCGAAACTACTTTATTGAATAATAATTAAGAGAAATAATAATTAAAGTCTTTAAAATATGTAAATATAAAAAAATATTATTATAGAATATTCGATGCAATGTATTTGACAGAAAATCGAGAGAGATAATTTTACAAATGATTTAATATAATCAGTCGTTTCGTTATTTCTGCGCGACTCCATAATGCTATCAATTACTTTTTTATCGCTTGAAAAAACCGCACGAAACCAAAACGAATGGTAGAATTTACATTTTTTCCGCGAATTTACATTTTTCACGCATTTGTCAAACTAAAAGAATTAGCAACTTCTCTCTCCGCCTCTCTCTTTTTCATTTCCTTCTATTCTCGCTTGCCGAAAACATGAAATAACTTAAGCAATAAATGCTACATTAATCTCGTGTATACATGTAAATTATCAGTCAAATATGTAAATTACATTACTTCTACATGGCGGCTGTGTTCGGCTACTAACAACATTGAATCTATATTATTTATATCTCAGTAAATCGAATCTTAATTAAATGATTTTCGCATGTTATCTTTTGCTGTCATGCTAAAAGATTTGAGGAATATCTATAATTTGATGGCAATACTAGTAAAATATAATTTTAAAAGTAATAATAATTCCGTTTTAACTGACTGACTCTCCGTCACTACAGAGATTCAGTAAAAAGCATATATTACTAAAAGTTTGCATTTTAGTTTAAACTTGGAAACAAACGAATCCATCTATGTATTATGATTAAAAATATAGATTAATATTGTATTTATATATATAATTTTGGATTATAAATATTATACACTACTTCTTCGTGCCAATAGAGAGAGAGAGAGAGAGAGAGAGAGA
>Ga0157364_1003221_pt1 | contig 15759 bp, 6 predicted proteins | sample AttsexASBM2_FD_111476 | JGI IMG/M metagenome (GOLD analysis project Ga0157364, IMG submission 111476) | Fungus gardens microbial communities from leaf cutter ant in Ribeirão Preto, State of São Paulo, Brazil - Atta sexdens ASBM2 | ecosystem: Host-associated > Fungi > Mycelium > Unclassified ...
ATATATATATATATATACACATATGTATACATAAATAAAAGAGTACAAGATATTGAAGAAAAATATTACACAGAAACTGAAATACAGAGAAAGAGATATTTTATTTTTTTTATAGATAAATAATATATATTGTTTTATTTAAAATTGAATTTTTACGCTCAATCAAATTCAATTATATTTAAAAATAATTATGACAATAATTGTAACAAATGCGATAACGAAAAATTTTAATTTAAATTTGGCCACTTTATCTCGAATACTTGAGGAATAATTTAAAGCGTGTCAAGAGGCATTGCGTAATAGCGTTGCGTTCATAAAGCATGCAGTGGTCACATAATGTTTATGTATAGTGATAAGGTGAAAACTCCGAGTGAATAAAAATCATACAACGAGAGCCTGTTCCGTAAGTGCGATAACCCGGGTCAAAGACGATTACACAAATCACAGTCGTCGATAGACACAATCAGCATTTACAAACAAATTGCATGACCAATCACGCCCGTACAAAGCCCTTCGTTCACTCTCCAAGCGCGCATTCGTAGTTTCTTGTGTTATTTCTCGTCAGTATTATCTATCAATTACATGACGTATTTGTAGCCGAATAAATAATATTCATATCTATGAAGCATGAACTAGTTTATTGTACGTGTTCTACTTCGATATAAACTGTCAAACATAGTTAACACATACAGCATTTAAAATATTGTGATATTTTTGTCTGTTTTAGATGATTTATAAATTGCTATTTATAGTTTGGAGCAGAGTTTTATTTATCATTTCATGTGTCCCGTCGTACACTCAAGAAATAAAATATTGAAATATTAAAAGCATATAAGATTATAAATAGAAAATTATTTTGAAATTTGACGCAAATTACAGATCGTTTAGTATGTTTTATTTGTTTTATTGCAAGTAATACATTATGTAGTTGGCCAAAAATAGCACCAGAAATATCTACAATCGTTATTTATAGCTAAGTAATTTGGAGATAAATTGCTCTTGTCACTCTTGGTTCCAAGTCTTCAAAAGAAAGATAAAGTTTGGCATATGGCAGCCTAAATAGAGAAAGTCGAAGCACAGTTAACAGCTGGGGCTTGCATTCTGAGACACACGTGCTCCCTCGAGAAATGTCTGTTTCGTCTAATTATTTTTCTGCTACCATTCGAACGACGCGGACGTGCTTTTGACAAGTAAACCCTCACCATGACAAATGTACGTATCGAAATATTGCAACGGCTATTTCATGCGAGATAAATCGCCGTGGAAACAAACAAATGGAACATGTATAACGTTTCTCTGAATTAAAACTTTCTCTAATTGCATTCGTTAATTTTTCATCTTCTATATATAAAAATCAAATATATAAGATATCATGATACTTATACAAACGAAGAAGCGTTTTTATTCTTTTTGAACTCGTAGCTCGCGAGACGAGTCGTTATCGGTGATCATTATGATTTCCCGCGGCGCACAATAAGGAAGCCCCCAAAGAGCGTACGTCGGAAATGGAAGCGAACTCGGAGCGATTTAAATATGAAGTGGTTCGGGATCCCGACGCTCTCGAGGAATCGTCCAAGTGACGGAGAATGATTACGCTAATGACATAGCCGCGGGGTGGTCGGCGAGAGTGAGATTGGTGGAAGGGGATGGGGACGCCTTAACAACGGGATAGGTGCAGACTGGTACGACATTCTGCGCGGCACGCGATCCCAACATCAACAACATCGACTGTGCCTCGCGAGGCCGCTCCAGCAACGGCGGGATCCGCGATATGCCCCGGCCACTTTTATCGAAGTCTACCTTTTTTATTACGTCGTCCCGGACGTACGATTTCGCTTTTATTGCGTATACATGCCTGGACGTCGTCGTACCCGTCTCGCGCTGACTTATCGTCCTCGCCACGCCCGCACAGGTGCGCCGCGCAAAACAAGAAGGGGGATCCCCCGTATATGCATCGCCGAGAAATGATGAAGAGCGTGGATGATACGCGTGCAAATCCGCGGTGCACGGTGTTAAGTGTTAAACCGACATGGAAACGGGTCATTGGACTCTCGTGTATGCAAAGGGCGAGGAGAAGCGTTTCAGAAGTCGACGGGAAAGATACCTGTACCGCACGACGACACGTAGACATGATCATTCACGGAGTGACTATTCCTCTCATACGAATCATGAAGACCGAATACTTTGCACTCATATAGTACAGAGAAATCAACAAGATTTTTACTTCTTATTATTTTCGAATATCATAACATTCTATATTATTTTCTTAACGATGATCGATAAAAGAAAAATAAATAAATGATGCCGCTTCGAAATGAAAGATCGTCTGACATACACGCCCGGAGACACGACTGGCGCAGATTAGTCGATTACTATCAAATTTCACAAGTACGAGCTACTCCCCCCTGGACTCATCGTTAGTCACACTGTGGAACAAGCTCAGTGAATAATGACGGTATTATTCAAATAACGCGTCGTGCCTCACAACTTCCGTGATTTTTTGCAGAAGCACAAAGACAGAGAGCGGCGCATTAGCAGTCATGGGCAAATTACCGTGTGCTCGCGTGTGCTCGTACGGAGAATTCATTTACCCATGCCGCGCACTGTTTCCTATTCCGTCGAACTTGTCGAGACATTAGGCACAATTTGTAGAGGATAATCGAGCAAAGTAGAAAATAATAGTAATAACAGAATTAAAAATATCCTGTCTATTTTGCTAAAAATAACAGAATTTTTAAAATTTTATAAAATACTATTATTCTAAAATATTATTAATTTATATTTGCATTCATTGTTATATTTCCAAAAATCGATGTATTCACGTGACAATCCTAACGAAACGAAGAAATAAAATCATTTTCACATACTAAATTTAAATAAAATAATGTAAATAATTATAAAATAATGTTTTATGAATTTTGAAGTGAAAATCGTTGTTATTGTATAATACAAATATATAAATATGTTATCTAGTGACATTTGTATTCGATATTCAACGAAGCTAGGTTGGCCGAGCGGTCTAAGGCGCCAGACTTAAGATCTGGTTCCCATCTGGGAGCGTGGGTTCGAACCCCACACTTAGCAAATTTTTTTTTTCAAAAAGTATTCATAAAACAATAAGAAGTACTTGTATTTTTTAATTTTTTAATAACATGCTTGTTAATTTTTTTTATAAAATGCTTCATTTCTAGATTTATCTTTGATAGTTTGTAATGCATAAATAATTTACTCTTGTTTTCTTCTAAAACATAAAATATTTGTTTCGTTCATATTGTAATTTATTATTGATTATCTCGAGCGGACATGACGCGATTTTTCTGCGAGAAGATAAATGACGGAGACTTCCGTAATTCAAAATGACTTCAGTATAAAGACTGATGGCAGTGATAATTGTACCGAGTATAAATGACTCAATGAATAATCATAGAGAATGCGAGATAAACCGATGTAATGTCGTGCAGACTAATTCCAAGAGATTGATCTCACGATAAAACTAACAGCAATTTCATAAATAATAAAAACGCCAATAGTGTAAAAATTATCGATGTGCATGTAACATAACATAAATATTATATCTATATAAGAATATAAGAATATAAGTAATATAAGAAAGCTTTTAAATAAAAATCTTCTAAAGTCTAAATCTTCTTAAAATAAAAATCTTTAATTTATTCAAATATATGTATAAAGTTGAATAGTATATATAAAGCTGAATAAAATTTTACACGCATATGAGAATAGATATGAACGTCTCACTTTAATTAAAGTATCATAAAATCCGACGTTTTTATCGATCTTTTTCAAGCGCTATTTTTAGGCTGATCGGTGTATCGAAAAGGAAAAGCGGCCGATTAAATAGGATTAGCCAAATGACAGACGACGCAGACCCTTTTCCCAAAAGACCAGGACTTGACACCGTAAAAGTGTCCACCCCATGGCAAAGGGGAGTTTTCGAAAGAAGAAGAGAGAGAGAGAGAGAGAGAGCGAGAAAAAAAGAGGGAACTGGATGGCAGAAAGAAAGAGAAGGAACGACAATTGCACATTGAGATGCCTGTCACAATAATTTCGCTGAAAAAGCACAACACGCTGACATAATGTCGAGACACCTTGTAATTTCATTCCGGCGCATCTGTTGTCATTCTCACGTTACCCCGCGAACTTCTCGACTTCGTTCGAGAGTGCGACACGAGAGGTATCTCGTAATGTGAAAAAGAGACTGGGGGAAAATAGAAAAAAAAAGATGAACGTTTTAGGCAACCCTTGCACTCCCTTGTGCGGAGTGCACAATGGAGCTTGCGAGATCCCCTGCAGTTTAATACCGTTGCTAATACGTGGTCGGATTTCGAGATCCAGGTAACATAAAAGAAAAAACGAAAAAAAGCAAAACGCATACGTTGCTAAAAAAAATGTTGCTTTTCTTTCTTTTCTACATTTCACTGAATGATTTTACTAAATTTATTTTTTTTTTTTAGATATTTCAGCTTTTATTAAATAAAAATTTACAATCTGTGACCATGCAATATATAATTCTTAAAAGTGATGAAAAGTGACACATTAAACTTAATAATGGAAAAATATTAATAAATATTTTTCATTTAATTAAAATTAAAGAATATTGTGTTATGTTTAATTGTTCCCCTGAATAACTACAACCTTGAAAAATATGACACGTGAAATCTACATTTTGCCTATGAATTCAAATGTTCTTGTTTTTTTCTCTTTATTTTTCATCTTTTATACCACATCACACGACTTTAAGATCTTGTCATGATTCAATTCGAAGGAGAACAAAGCATGCAAAAAAAAATTCTGAGAGATAGGTTCGAGAAAAATGTTTCTTGACAGTTCCAACCATCCCTTGCGATTGCTAAAGGAAAATCGTATTTCTAATGCTCGGGCATCGCGTACTCGTTGTTCCGTGAAATCGTGTTACTGGAATAAAGAATATTAAATTATTCTCTGTTCAGTCGGACTATCACTTCGCATCAATGTCACCGTAAATCGCAGCTTAAAAATGTAATTTTCATCGTAAGCTGGATGCTTAGATCTACCAGTGGAAAATTATTTCGTGTTAATTACGAGGAATTAGGGAGACTTTTTCACAGAGTTTTGAAACCGAGCCAACAATTTTCAAACATTAAGAGAACGAGATAAAAATTAATCAAGCGTCTTCTCGAAATAATAAATAACGATTGGAGGTGGTCGGGGCACCGAGTGTACGTGCGCTCAGACAATGGATGACAAATTGTGTGAAAGCAAAACAAACGGTGGACTAGATTGAGCCGGCTAGTCGGTTCGGTGGCTTTGCCATTGTCATCAATATAGCTGCGCAGGACATAATCTGGCGATAGCAACGTCGGCCAAGAAAAATGGACTTTTTCGCCAGTGTCCACGGTCCTTTCACCCGAATTGCCCATTCTACTGCAAATTATATTCCACCCCGACTCGTCCATTGCAATAATCTCGAGCCCAGATCTATCTATCGGTATATCGTAGTAGATTTGTCTTTCAGAGGTTTATTCCGACATATTTAACCATATTATTTCTACTTCAAGTAAAAACTTATTTCAAAGTGTAAATATATCCAAACATATTAGCGTGTATCTAAATAAAAAACAAGAAAGATTATACTGCTCATTAATGCATGATAATATTTAGCATCTCTCGCATGTTTACATAAGCTATAAATATACACGCTTAATAAACTTTATCAACTTTCGCATGTTTACATTTCGTTCAAGACGACTTAAAGCGCATTCCAGACTAGACGCTTGTTGAAAATATCCTGAGGCGAGGTAGATCATCGTGTAAGGTTATCAGCGACTAGACGTAAACAAGAGACATAGGAGGGTTACAGCGAAAGTCGCTTTGTACCAGAGGGAAGATCGGATCGAGGCCGGATACGAGAAAAGGAGCGCAGTAATCTTAGTGTAGCAGGACACCACCGTGGCGATCGTAAATGTTTAATATCGTGATTAAAGGCGCTGGCGCCTCTCATTATTATTTCAGTCTAGAGGACATTTCGCTCGGTCGCTTCTTTCTCCGATCTCGTCGCGTTGTCGAGTTTCTTTTCAATTCTCACTTTCCTTCGTCGACTTAAAAATCCTCGCGAAAATTAGCCGGCTAAATATTTAAAGCACCCCACTGTCGTCTCTAGGAAGCGCGGGCGACGAAGGAAGAATGAAGAAAGCTGAGGATACAAAAACCGTCTGTGCCAGCAGCATTATTATCTCTGGAGGCGGGCGTGATCTTTATTTGACGGATTTTCGCTCTACGAATATCTTCATTCATCGCGCCCCGTCACTTCCCGCTGCACTTCGTGTCATCGAACACCGCCACGACTTATTGTTCTAAATATTCTCTCTCTATAAGTTCACCCTCGCGTAATTCCTATTCGTCGTGGAGTTGAGAGAGTCGTGAAATTATTTCGGTATAAATTAAAGTTGCTACAATTTGGTTGAAACCTGAGATTACTCCCGAAAATGAGAGATTGTTTTCATAGAGCTCTTTAATCCTGGAATGCTATTGGGAATTTGCATCCCTGAACTTTGATTTTAGTATAGTTTTCATTATTAAAATTTTGATAACTTAAAATAACATTTAATAAAATCGTTTAACATTAAAGCTTATTTTTTATATTAAACTAAGCATCAGTCATTCCAATATCTTGCGACGTATAAAGTAAATATTAAAAAGTGTGAAAAAGTTCTTAATCAAATGAGTAATTTTCTTACATTTCACGTAGTGTAATATAAAAAAAAATATGAGTATAACATTCCAGAATTAAATACTTTCTATACCAATCAAAAGTTCTATATGGGTTTTTATCGATAATCAATCTACGTTATAGATATCTTTTTCGATACCTCGAAATGTTACACACAGTAAACAACATAAATTTATATTTTACAAACGTGAGTCACATTCTTGAAAAAGTTTTTTGAGAAACAGGTTAATTCAATGCTGCTCTAAATGTGAAACTGCTTCCATTCGTGAAATAATTCTGCAAATACGTATCGCTCGACCGATCGCAATAACACTCGAAGATAACTCTCTCGCGGAATCAAAATTCATCCATGATGTCATAACGGATTCTATAGCTGGACGGAAAAAGTTGCGGAACAAGTTATTCCTTCGTCATCGATTGCCCGTAAAACGTCCGTCGAAGGGCTCGGAGCGCGGCGCCGCTGACAATTGGACATTTAAATTCAGCCGGAAGTTACGCCGCTTGTAACTCGGAAAGAATCCGCGATTGCACCGGCGGGGGGTGTCGGCACTTTTATGTCGCGTCACGAATTCGGACAGCGCGAGCACTTTCGTGCGCACAACGAAAGGATATTCGTAAATAAAATTTTCGGCGAGGGTGACAAAATGGTCATACGCTCCAGTGCTGACCCCAGCCCGGGAGGGGGTCAAAACTCGATATCTATGCGCGGCGAGATTTTTTTATGTTGTTTTCACATAGTTACGCTCTTCCTCGGGGACAAAATAGATACCCGGGATTGCCGGACAGGATATTATAACGGTTCAGTGACAGGGGATTCTGGCGAACTCTCTCTTATTTTCCCCTTCGGAAGAATACTTCGAATACCGCAGGTTTAAGGCGACTCTATTAGATCTCGTCGAATCTTCGATGTTGCGACATACACATCCGATTTATGTTTCCGTGTGAAGTATCGCTTTCGAAGAATTCGGTAATTTAACAGTAATACGTTCGAATTTAATTCTCAATTTTCACATACATTTTTTGTCGTTATATTGTATAGCTTTATTTTAATCTATTTTGACAAAAGATTTCTCATCATCATTCTGTATAAAGTATTATAAAAAAAATGTATTTCAAGTTTCTGTATAAAACTTAAAATGTTTTATTTAGTAAAGTATTTATTTAAATCATAATAATTATAAAGACAGTTGATTAGTTGTTATTAAGTCATCATGCGTTATTACGCAAATTTGGAAGATATCTTCAGTAATACTTGATAACAAATATTTTTAAATTGATAACAAATTTTTATTATAATTATATCTTATTGTGTTTTATCATATTAAGATAACGAAATTTGTTATCAATTTAAAAATACTTATTATCAAATATATGAAAGAAATATTTCGCGATAAATAAATATACGCGAATTTTTAGTTCAATAAACAATTTAATCAACTTGTAAAATTTTTCATCTATTTGAAACATATATAATATAATTATATAATTATATATAATATAATTTATATAATTTATATGTTATATATTATATAATTTATGTATATATATATATACATATATATATATATAAATATAAAATATGTAATTTATTAAATGCATATTATTCATATAAGATATGTAGTATATATAATGATATAGGTATGTCTTGTATATAAAGTCAGAATAAATAAAAAGTTATAATATTAATTGATCCATTCTTTGTAATATATAAGTGTAAATATATATTTCAAATTGAGTAAGCGAAGAAAAATAAATCGCAACAAAGCTGCATGTATATACCGTACCATCGATAGAGCACGGACTACTACGCTTACGATCAATCAAGGCCGTTATCCACTACAGCGTTTCTTGCCTCTCGTACGACTCATCGACGTGCGATTACATTAGAGAACCAGCGATTCGCGCTATACGTTCTGCCTTATTGCGTCGTTTTTTTCCAACGATGATTAATTCCCACGTGCACAGCGCTTGCATTCACCCCATGGGGGAGAGAGAAAAAGAAGGAAAGAAAGGAAAAAAAAAGGAAAGCCTGTCGCAGTATATTTCGCACGATTATTCCCGGGTATATTCGATGGAGATAGGCATAACGTATCTCTACCCGTATGATGACGATGGCAATTCAAATGATAGCATCTTTCTTTCACGTCGACAGGAGAGAGGGGGCCACGGCTCCATGCTCGCAGATACACGCAGAACTTTTGCATATGACGAATCGAAGACTATTACCATTCAATCTCTTTGCGCGGTTTCATTTGCATGCTATCGTCTCCCTTGTCACGCTTTACATACGGCCACGGTCGTCGGTTGACGTTCTAAATACGCGCCATTTTTTCACTGCGCGACGATCGATCCAATGTTGACAAGTTCACGATTGTGCGCTTTCAAAAAATTGCAAACGATACTAAGTCGAGTCTTTTTCAACGATATGTAATTCTAACAAAAATAATTGTTTAATTTCAATATAACGGTATTAATTTCAATATTAATATTATAAATAATATGGTGCATGATGCATTATTTCTTGTTGCTCATTATGCATATTATGAAATATATATGAAACGAAATGCACTAACAGATATAAGTTAAATGTTAGAAATGATGTAAACGAGGACGTAATATTGTAACACATATAAAAAATTTAATGTATTGTTTTAAAAATAAATAATATATTTTTCATTCTTTCTTTCAGAAATTCATATTGAGATTCGAATAAAATAATATGAGTAATAGTATAAAATAATATAAGTAATGGTGTAAAATAATATAAGTGTACAACAATAAATTGTTTTCTATGAAAGATAAAAGAAATCGTCACACATAAACGACTGTAGCAAAAAATTGGAGATGCCGGGGATCGAACCCGGGGCCTTTCACATGCAAAGCGAACGCTCTACCACTGAGCTACATCCCCGTTTTTGGATGAGCTCCAACTAACATGAGAGTAGGAATCCGTTTTATATAACATTATCGATTATTTTAATTAATGTAAGAAAAATTTATTCGATGAAAAATTGAGTGGTTAAACGTTAAATACGAACATCTATATAGTGCAAATATCGCCGAGTGCGCTGAGTGATAATGAATGATACGAATCCATACTTCAAACATAAAAGGTTGAATGATCGCTATCTTGCAAGATATTGACCTAAACGCAATTATATTTCAAAATGTGCCAAGGCCAAGTGCGTTTTAGCTCTCTTATCAGCAAAGATTTTTGAAGGTCCCATGGTGTAATGGTTAGCACTCTGGACTCTGAATCCAGCGATCCGAGTTCAAATCTCGGTGGGACCTTAACTTTTGATTTTTCGCTCTTTATTTCACCAAATATTTATTACACCAAATAAATTAGTGCCACTTTTAAATATTAATTTTACCACCGTAGAATGAAATTATGTAAACTCATACTATACATATATTAAACACACAGCTATGTAATCAACACAAACTTGTGTGTATTACTGGCTGCATAGATAATGATCACATTACTGTAAAGTTGCCTAATATAAATTATTGCATATACTGTCCTTGAAATTCCCTCTCGATATGTAACGAAGTTACAAAAAAAATCGATAATATTGATATATAAGGTATTGAAGAGAAAATGTTAAGAGATAATTGTTTAAACATATTGTAACAATATAATTGTTAATTTCATGAAATAAATACTAATATGAATACAGCATAGCTAGAATAATTAAATTGATTCGTATATATACTATTTTTATGACACATATAATTTCTAATCGCTTCTACCAAAAATCAAATCATCAAAAGACAATAAAATAAAAAATAAAATGAAAAAAAAGATTTGACAGCGGTGGGATTCGAACCCACGCCCTTACGGACTGGTGCCTAAAACCAGCGCCTTAGACCGCTCGGCCACGCTGCCTTCGGTAGAACGGGACCATAACTGCATATAAATATAATCTTCCTTCACAATAAATTGTATTGATTTAAAATTAATTAAAGTATAATTGCAAAATTCAAAATTAATATAAAAATAGTGTCTGTTTATTTAACTATACGTAATGAATTATCAAATATATCCTATTATTAAATATATCCAAGCGTTAATACATAGTTAAACTCATTTTTTATTAAAAATATTTTTCATTTTTGAAAAAATTATACCTCTAAAAAAAATACATTCTAGATTTTTTATTCATTTTTTATGAAAAAACATTTTACTCAAATAAACTCCGATCACATATATCCGATATACTAAACGTGCTATATACAATAATAAAAGAAATAATGCATTTAATATAACATCCCGTAAATGTAAGAATCATGTATCTCTAACATTGTTTCATATTCTCCCAGCACGTGCTATCGTATTGGCCTTGATTACGTCACAAGCTTATCTCACGTCGCGTTGCCTAGCAGCTTGTTCTCATAGCATCGTATGTACAGCTAACAATAAGATATCATTCCGTTACGTGTGTTTTCGCGTGCTAACGTTGAATTAAATAGTAGCTATCAATTGTCTTTATAATTATTACTAGTAAACGCTTTGTTGAATAAAACATTTTAAATAATACGACATGGAAAAAAACCTTTGTCAAAATAAACACAGATTTTATAATCGCGATAGCGAATCCTAAGGTCAAATTATTTTCAAATTGAAATAAATACAATCATAGAAAGAAAAGAAAGTGCCGAGTGCTTTAAAAGGAAACTTGATCTTGAAAGAATTAAAATGAACGAATAAATTGGCCATTTCGCGCGCGTTGCAATAGCAAAACGTCATTATGGCGCCACAAATCTCCTCTTTTATTTTCCCTTCCCGGTAGCGGTGGTACCCTAAGCGATAAGATCTCAATATAAAAATTCATGCTCATAACGTGACTCCGCTGACTTCTTTTTTTTTCTTTTCCTTATCGCGTCCCCGAGGGATCGCGGCATAAAGTTGACGCTCGAGAGCCAAAACGAAGCGCTTCGGTTATGTCGAAACGACTGTAGACAGATCGATAAATTTGCGTGAATACTCGTATAACGTAGATAAGCCGGCGTGATAAACCGAAATCGGGTCTTGAAAGTCCGGAGTCTCTCTCTCTCTCTCCCCGTCTCGTTACCGTCGCGAGAGATACGACACCGGAAAATGGAGGAAGATAAATTCGTCTCCCGTTGATGCACCATGCTCTGACTATATTTTATAGCCGACACGCGAAATCATCTCCTTCTTTCTATTGTGACAGAGCTATTAATTATATAGCGCAAAATGCCATCCAAAAGTAATTCTTTTATCTGAGAGTAATCACCTGGTGTTTTTACATGTTTTTATATTCCATATTTACGCTTGTTTTTATATTCCAATTAAAATCACTTTATTATTAACAACAATTGTATATTATTAATGGGTTTCCAATATATTAATATTTGAAAATATTATATGGATATGGATTTAATAACAATTTTCTAAAAAGGGTAAATAAAAAAATCAAATAAATATTAAATGCAATAAGCACGTTAAATAGCTTATTAAAATAATGCAATAAGCACGTTAAATAGCTTATTAAAATATTATTTCTAAAAAATAAAGATTTTATTTATACAACAATTTTTTTATTACGGGTTTTTAATGGAATTACATATTTAAAGATTCGTAAAGAATAGCTATTAAAAAATAAAAAAATATTAAACACTATCCATACAAAGCAATAAATTTTACAACAATTCACACTTTTTTTACCTCAGGTGACTATTCCCAGATTAAATTGAAAATATATTGAATGGAGTTAAAAATTATCGAAATAAAATTTGCTACCTGAACATGAGAATGTTTCGAAAAGAGAATTCCCTGCACACATAATGAAGAGGTGTTCGTCTAATTTTCTAAAATCAATTACTTTCACCACCACTTTCGCTGATAATGAAAATCAGTATAGATTTACGTGCGTATCTCGTGATAAAATGAGGTAAACGCATTTTCCTTTCGCAACATTTCCATTTTCTCTTCACATCATTCGACCGATCCCATTATTGTTTTATGGGAGCCATTCGATAGAGCTTATAATATCCATAAGCGGCACCTGCATTTCCTAATAATCTCTATTACTCTCCCCACGAGTTGCATGATACGCCGAAAATAAAATAGATTTATCATCCTCAATTGGCTCCTAGCAGTTTATTCGTAAGAATTGACGGCGCCTCCCTCTTTTGCCCCTCTACCCTTCTCTCTATACAACGATACATGCTCACGAGGAATTTTCTCTATATGATATGTAACATGCGAGACGTAATTCAGAGGGTGCGAGTCATCGAGATTATCCTCATTTCAACTACGCATAGCCGGAACGATATGATCGATCATTCGCGACGACAGCCACGAGTATCGGACCAAAGTGGCGGCATGATTCTGCTAAACGCGATGCTAAACAGGTACTCTTCTCCGCCATCAAGTCGTCGACGTATCGTAACTTACCGTAATATATGCCAACGATATTATAAGCAACTCGCTCAAGAGGTGATGGCTTTTCATCGTTCGATACGAAAGTCTTCGTTCTTTGTGAAACGCATACAGTGCATCGCCAATATCTGCCGTTAATTGGTTAAATGGCTACAATTACACGATCAACAGGTAGCTGTTTCGATTTTCTACGTTCCTTTCCCTTTTCTGTGAAAGGGTCAGCGTGAAAGCCATGCTATGGAAAAATGAGAGATCTAAACTAAACGCTTTCAAAAAGTAACGTAAACAAAAACGTCGCGTTTAAAACATTTTTTTTTAAGTTTAAAAAATTTAAAAAAAGAAATCGTTTAAGCAATATTTAATCCCTAAATTTTAAGCCTTTTCGACATGGCATACCTTTCTTGCTTTTCCAATGCTTTTTTCATTGCTTGTAACTTTTTTTATTAATAAAGATACATACATTTGCTTAATACTGTTATATTCATTAATGTCTAAAGTTTCGATTGAAACAAATTCTTTTTTTATAATACATATTAATTTTTATAAAAGTCATAAGCAATCGAATACGTAATATGTTATTCTCGTGACGTTTAAAGATTAAACATCATGAATAAATTTCTATCAAGTAAAAAATTTAAATAGGAAACTTATTTAAATAATTCATATATGACTGTATTATATGATACGTGACGTTGATTTGCAAGTATGATTGTAATTTTAAAAAGCTGATAAGTTCCAATTTCCATTTTCAGTTAGCTGTGAATTTAGAAACGCGAAGTATAAATTATAATCGCATTAAAATCTTCATTATTTTCGTTTACCATACATTTCCATTTGTCGTATCTATGATGTCCAATGTGTTTCGCGCAAACTGGAGACAACGACAGTTCGGTTAACAGCGATTCTCGAAACGCCTCGTTAACGAAACGTCGCAATTTTCGCAATGCCGTGCACCATTGGCTGGCACAATGTGCCATTAACGAAATGCCCGATGAATATATATCGGCTATCGATCATTATGAGGCCATGGCTCGCACGGATATTCCAGTAATGGTCTATCGCAGCAATAATCGTCAACATGTGCAATAATCATGTCGTTTAATGACAATTGATGCGAGCCAGGAAATGCGCTCGCTTTAATATCTGCACGCCTATGTTTACCCCGTTGTTATAGCCATGCGTATGCTACACTCACGCACGTTGATGCACGCGTACCGATTTGCCCGCCCGCGCGCGAGAGATAGCGGATAGATTCAAGGGAAGGGTACTATTGTTAATATCAAATGCACCATTACGCGCGATCAGTCAATATTTTCTCGTAACTGACCTACGGATTCGGGATGCGCTCGAGTGCATACAGACTCTCCACTGTAGCAAGTTCCGCCGCAATTGCACGTATCCGATCCGGCATGCATGGAAAGCAGGTCCGTTACTAACAGAACCGAGGCTACGTAACTGATATGTTTTGTATTCGTATTGGAATCGAGATAGTTCCGACACGGCGCTGCGTATTAATGCGAATTAACGCACTGATAAAAATATACTAAATTTTAATAAAATGTTTATTTAAATATTGTCAAAACTAAATATTTAGATATTAAATATTATTTATTTGATACAAAATTATTAATTTGAATTAGCTATCATTTCTTTTATTTATTAAGTAAATATTTATTTATTTTGTATGTAGTCGGCATTATATAAATAAATAAAATTTAGTATATTTTTTCTCAATGCGTGCAATCATTATTTCATAATTTATTCTTATTTTTTTATAACTGAACTCTGGATTAATATTTTACTATTTAATATTATGATATATTATACGATATATATTAAAAAATTGTATATTAAACTTTGAGTAAGTGCTCATGATGGCCCAAAAAATTTTGTTTTTATAGTTATACTTTTTTTAAGGTATGTATACAGTTAAATTTATATTATTTACGTCTTTAAAGGAGAGGAATGTAAAAATAATGAAGATAATAAAATTTTTATTCTCTTTTTCTGACAAGATTGTTAAGATAACAATGCGTGGATGCAGTAGTCACCTATTTACTTAAAGATTAAGTGTAATTACAATATTATCACGATTACACATTGAATTATCTTCGAACACAATGTTACAGAGGCGTTTCATTTCGGAAATGTTGCACACGCCGATTTTGCAACTTCATTATTTTTCCACGTGGGATTACTTGCACAATGGGGAAATAATCGACAATCGGCGCCATTGTTTCGCCCACGAGTGATGGATTAATTCGTCCCTGCCCGACATAATCCTCCTTGCGTAACTGCACAATACCGTACTTACGGCGCGAGCGGGATCTCGGTCCTATCTGCCGAAACACGATGTATAGCACGTACCGAGCCATTTTCACGTAACTGACCCGCAGCGATTCCGGATGCGCTGCGGCTGGGTTAACTCCCGCGCCGCGCGTGTATACACACACACACACACACACACACACACACACACACACACACACACACACACACACACACACACACGCACGCACGCACGCACGCACGCACGTACACGCACGCACGCACGCACGCACGCACACACAGAGAGGGTTACGCAGTTCCGGTAACGCAACCTGCTGACTCGAGTCGCGTAACG
>Ga0157364_1003222_pt1 | contig 15757 bp, 8 predicted proteins | sample AttsexASBM2_FD_111476 | JGI IMG/M metagenome (GOLD analysis project Ga0157364, IMG submission 111476) | Fungus gardens microbial communities from leaf cutter ant in Ribeirão Preto, State of São Paulo, Brazil - Atta sexdens ASBM2 | ecosystem: Host-associated > Fungi > Mycelium > Unclassified ...
AAGATAAAATGAAAAAATTTAGCAATAAATTCGAGATATCTTGTTTTCGACATGTTCAACTATCATAATAATGTTTGTCATTTAAAAAATTAAAAAAAATTTGTTGAACTTAACTTTTTTTTGTATTTTCTTATATTTTTATTATTTAAAATGAAGCAATTCACAGATTGAGTAGACAAAGAGAATAAAAAGTACAAGATTATAAACGATATAAAAGTACAAAAGAATATATAAAAATACAAAGTGGAAAAGATGCAATCGGATGCAATTTAATAATTTAGAAAAGACATTAAAGAACATTACTGTAGATGATTACTGTAGATTTTGACATTTTATTTTATACAATACGTATGTATATTTGTATAATACATACGTAACATGACGAGCAACGTGTACAAGTTAAATATTACATTCGATAAAATTTTCATTCTTATAATCGAATATCGTAATTACGATATTAATGTTCTTTTAATTTACATAAAAGATAAGCTTAATTCTTATGTCTTGGATCATATATCCAATTTATATTTGTATATCTCTGATTTAGTTTGACTATTAGTTTGTACAGCTATATAAAATACTGCGCATTTTCCTGCACGTAAAAAAGTGTACAATAAAAATTATTGTAATAAAGAAAGATCACATTTTCTTCGCGTTTCTATCATAATAAACTGAAAAAAGTTAAATCTAAGTTAAGAACATTTCAGAATAGAGTACTTTAATAAACTAAGAAAATCATCCAAACATTTCTCGACTTTCCACTTACTAATATTTAATTTAAATATATACTTTGAATTATAATTTTCTTATGAAATCTTTCGGAGAAAAAACGTAGGAATTATCATCTCATCTCCATTAGAATCGCGCGCAACAAAGCTTTTTCTAAAAAGATCTTTTTTTCCAGTCATCGCTTCGATTTCAACTTCAGACGCAATGCAATGTATTATACGCACTATCGCGCAAATACGCACGCTGACTATCCGGAATGATGTACGTTTCCGATCGTCATGGGATTTACATGATTCAAGGTTTTTCGAAGAAAATCTCCTAGATATAACATCTAAGTGCGCAAAAATTCAAAATTTGCTCGATGAATAAACCAGCGCAGATCCCTGAATCCCCCGTCGGGGATTTTCCTGGGAATCGAGTCGAGCGAGAGACAACAACGTATTGGCTTCAGCGATAACGTCGATCGCCACTCATGCGTAAAAGCCCCGGTCTGTCAGAAACGATCATCCTTTGCCAGAAACGGTCAACGGCGCATTGCCGCTGGAAAATATCAATTCCTGTTGATTGGTCCATTGATATTGATATTCTGTTTTTTATTGTTACATTTTGAACCGGTGTAATAAGTTGAAGTGAAACAAATATATTTGTTATTCACTATGTGTACCAGTTCAGAAAATACAGCAAAACAAACCTATTATTTGTCAACTACCAATATTATGGTTGCGACACATTTCGCGACGACTATTAGCTTCTTATTTCCCAAATCACACGTAAATAACTTTGGTCTTTTTTTCTGACACGAGAACCATCCGATTAATTTGAACTTTCCTTCTTTAATCTAATCTCAAATCGTTGCATTACATATCTTCTATGTTTTCTCTCTCTCTCTCTCTCTCTCTCTCTCTCTCTCTCTACTCGGTTATTTTTGTAATATTTATTCATTCAAATAACGATCTCCATTAACCGAAGCAAATTATTATTATCTCAGCAGTTAAACTCTCTCAACTTTGTTTACTCTCGTCTGTATCAAGTCTTTAAATCGAATTAGAAACTTATTTACTAATAAGAAGATAAACGCTCAAGCTGGCTTCTTTGTCCGCGAACGATCCGTTATTCAGACGTTGTTAGATTTTTTTGTCCGGCAGCGATCATCTTAATGTCACTGGTCTCTGTTTACTTGTTAGCTCGTTAGTGAAGAAAAATTATGTCGATTCTTGATCGGCAATGCCTGAGGCTAGAGACCTTATATCAATCTAATCATGAGCGATTTTGTCACAATCTTGCGAGAGAGAAAGATATATATAATTCGCTATATAGACTGTTTTATTCTAATTTATACTGTCTTACTCTATAATCTTAATTAAAGTTATCGCGAGTGAAACAACCTAGATAGTCAAGCTTCTAATTATGAGAAAGGAAATAGCTTGGTACAATTTTATCTTCAGTTGCAACAATAAAAACTACAATCTATTTATAAGAGGGAATTCTTGCCTCAAGTTGCTTATTGGTAAGAAATATCGGCATTCCAGTAGGCAAAATCGAAAGTCACTTTTTTCAATATTGCGGACAATAGCAACTATTTGAGAGAATAAGTTGAAGTGAGGTAGTATACATAAGGAAAATAGGATAAAGATAAGGAAAAAATATATATATCTTTCTCTCTCGTAGAATTTTGACAAAATTATTCGTGACTAAACTCTGATATAAGTGATCATTTTTTCTTAGAGAAAATAAAAGACAAACTTGAAAATTTTAGGACTTTATTCATAAATATTTATTTCCAAATTAATTTGTGACTGTCATTCAGTCTGTCAAAAGTCTGTGCATTAATTTCTGCAAATTTTTTGCATTGTATATTTAAAACAACTCCCAAGTAAAATACAAAATCAAAATGATGTTATTTCGACGTTATTGTAACTTTGTTGTTCTATTTCAGCTAATATACATATAGCCGTTGCATAAAACTAAATTTGTTAGTTGTTTTCACGAACTCACTCATTAGTGAGACATTAGACATTAGAATTCTAATTATAAGGAATTTTCTGTATATTTCTGTTATTAAAATAAAGAATAAAATTGAGTTTGGAAAAATAAATAAATCTAAATCTAAAGGAGCTATCTGAAATAAAGGGTTATTCTTTACAATAAAGGACGTATAATTACCATATTTATAATCTTAATTAATATTACGGTTAGTATAAGTTAAAGCGTAACAGTTTATGTACAGAGAAAATGGCTATATATTTTTCTCTCTCGTAGAATTTTGACAAAATCGCTCGTGACTAAACTCTGATATAGATAGAATTTCTTGAGGCTAGACTAATAACTAGACTGCGGATATTTATGCAAAATACTTAACTGAATATTAACTATCCAACAGTTTTAGCAGTCGATCGTGGTTTATTAATAAAAAGTAAAGTAAAAATGTTGAGATTGCTATTTGTAAATATGCAATTTATGCAAAATATGCATTTTATGCAAAATATTCAGTTAAATATTTTGCATAAATATCCGCAGTCTACTAATAACAGAGTCTGGCCGCGAACAATTTTGTTAAAATAAAAGTGAAAAAGAAGGATATGTTGTCCCTTTTTATATATTCCTCATTCAAATATAACTTATATTATCTTATTCTAACTTATTGAAGTTCACAAAAACGATGGGTTAATCATGAGTCATCTCGTGACTAGACTTTTTATAAGAGGCCCGTTCTTTTTCTATATCCCAGCGTATTAATCATGTAACTTTTTCTTTAACGGAAAAGTGAATATTTTTGTATATATGTATGTATGTATATATTTTTCTAGGAAAAAGTTACAAAATTGATTCCCAAGACTGAACTGCTTGCATAGTTTATCTTCTTTTTCTTTTCACATTGGAGAGAAAAAAGATAAAGAACCGTATAAGAATTTCAGTTCAAGAGGTCGAGTCTATATCTTTAAACGAGGTGAAAATTACAAAAGTGAATAAATTCACTTATAGAATATTCATAAATTAATTGATTAATACCTAATGAATTTGTAATTTTGTAATTTTCATCTCATTTAAAAGATACAAAGTCGACCTCCTTATTTCAAGATACTCTCTAAGAATGAAAATTACAAAAATGAACAGAATCATTTTTCACTCATGTATGTTTAATCTCATCGTTTTTCACTTACTGTGTACCACGTGTTGACCAATGAAATTCTAAATATTCTAGTAAATTCGCTCTAGATTCGAAAATTCATAATTTTCAACTCGTTTCAAGATCGATCTCCTGAGATATGAAAAAAGAACAGGATTAGAGAACATCTGAGGGCCACCTCGACGTAGCGATAGCGCGCTACTTCACGCTGCGCCACGCATGTTCACCGGCACGCACGTTCGCCAGCAATACGCGTGGTAGGCACGGCACTGCCTATTGACGTCCGCGGGAGGCGTGGCGTGGCCGATAGAGGGATATATTTACCGCGCGATTCTTCTCTCTCGTGCGCCACCGCCGTACGACGTACGCAACATACAACGTAACGCAACTCGTAAGGAAGGAAGGAACGGAACGGAGGTTCTCCTCTCGCGAGTTTGTAATTTGTATACTCTTTCTTCTCCTGCTCCGCGTTCGATCATTGACGATGCGCATGTACTCGCGGCGCGGTAGCGCCGAGGTCGAGCGGCTTCCTTGCGGCGCGGGGGATGACTTTGCTCCTCGTCGCGATATCTCTGTGTTTATCTCTTAACACGGCGCTTTCCCCGAAAGGTGCGATAACAGCTCCGGCTCCGGCAGTGAGATCGGAAGAGGGTCGGTGAGAAGAGAACGGAGGCGAGAAGGAGAGTGTGACGTAGCGAGAGAGACAGATAGATAGAACGAGTAAGAGAGGTGCGCGAACGACCGACCGATAGAACCGACGTCTGTTCTGTTAGTAGTGTGCGAGAATGCGTGCGAGCGAGGTGCGCGGCCGCCGTTGATCGTCGGACGTCGCGCGGACACGAGTGCTGCTTGGTGCTGCTCTACTGCTGCTGCTCACTGCTGCTAGTGTTCGTCCGTTGCCGTCACTCAATCACTGTCGCCGCCGTCGTCGTCGTTAGTAGTAGTGCAGTGCGGTGCGGTTTGCTTCGAGAGTGTCGACAAACCGTGACTCCGCGACAGTCGGCACCGCAGTCGTTATCGTCGTCTGACGACAGCCGACACGGTGCGGACTATCGCGCGCCCTCAAGGATCAAGAGACTAAAGGAGCCGAAGCTCCAGAAATCAGCCTCCCCCCCCCATCACTAAATCCGATCGCGAGAATGGCGAGCAACGCTGTCCCAGTCCTCCTCATCACCGCGAACGTCGGCAGCATCTTCGAAGAGGTATGTGCGTACTTATTTTATACGGTGTATATGGGTATATATCGTTGACCCCCTCGTGATACCGTAACCGGCGAGACGAGGCGCGGCCGGCCGAGAACCAAGCCGATCGATCGATCGCGCTCACGTCTTCGATTTCGTGCGATTATTTATCCACGCGACACACGACCTACTTGCTGCCGCGTCGCCGCCGCGCCGCGCCGCGCCATCCCGTGCTGCTCCGTTCTCCTCTTCTGTCTCTCTCTCTCTCTCTCTCTCTCTCTCTCTCTCTCGTCTTACCTGTCTCGGATACCGCTGCTTTGGATTGCGCGAATTTTTTATACATTCGTGCATACGCAAACGGTTTCGCGGTCGACACACGTGCGAGACGAACGATCGGCTCGTTTTAGGTAGTCCGGTCGACCGCGAGAAAGTTGGCGCGATGAAATTTAAAGATCCGATTCGTCCAATCGCCGTACTCCGGGACTCCGGCTTCTGACAATTTTTGTATTTCTTTCTTTCTCTTTCCTCCTTCCATGTGTTTTAATTATGCGCGTATTTTATTTCGACATTTCGGTTTGTTCCTTGATGTATAAACTGCGAGATGTTGCGGATTCGCTGAAAGTTTCGCGTGTAAGATCCTTACCCTGTAGCTCTTAGATCTCAAAACTTGACTTTGATGTTTTCGACGTTTACAGTTTTCGATTTTCTGTCATCACTTGGATGCATCCACCTAATTTTAAAATATTGTCCATTTGTTACAAAGACACAATTAAAAAATTGCTATTTTTGTGTTATGCTTGGAAAAAGAATGGAAACGTAAAGGAAAAAAGGAATTAGGAAGGCTTTAAAGTTTAAAATACACAGAATGATTTTGTTGAAGTGATTAAAATTGAGATAGATACAGATCTAAAAATAGATTAAATTTAATTAGACCATTAAAATAATTAAAATAATTAAAATAATTAAATATGTAGGAAACTGAAGCATGATGTGTAATGTTGCAAAAAGTTATGATATTCTGTAACCAGCTTGAGCGACCTAAAAAATTATTTTGATAGTCTAATAAAATTATTTTCACGTTTGTACTATACTGAGAAAAAAAAATTGTTCATTTGGCAAAATTAATTTAATTTGTCTTTATTTTTGTCATTGAAAAATATATGTATTTATAACAATTATATATACAACCACTCAATTGTTTGACACAGCAAAATAAACGTTTTAAATAAGTGTAAACTTGTAATGGTTCAGTAATAATAAATAAAAATGAATAATAAAAGGGGTAAGAGCCAAATTTTTCGTTATATTTAAATTCTTTTCTTTATTAAATTCTTAAAAACATGTTTTAATTTAAAATATGTTTTAATTTAAACATTACACATGAAATTTAAATACATATTAAACTTAAATTTTCCAATGGAAAAAATAATGAATAAAATTAATTTAGTGAACAATTTTTTTAGTGTAGCTAATTTTTTAATTTTTTAAAATTATTTTTTCGTGAAGAACATATCTTTATTCCTATAATCAGTTGTTACAAATCAGTTATTACATTTTAATTAATATTATAAAATTTTAATTGATTCAAAATTATTTTTGGAAAAATCTTATTTTTTAAATTGTGTCGTAAATGATTGTTTTATTAGGTCTATTCTTCGAAATATCACAATACGTTATGTAAAATCGCTTAAAAAATTGTGTTTATTCTCTTTTAAAAATTTCCAAATTTTTGAAAAGCCTTTTATCTCTAAATAACAAGAAATTTTGGAACAGTTTTTGGACATAAAAATATTCCTAAGATTTTGTAAGAGAATTTTTAAGACTCCATAAGGGAAAATTATTAACGAAAATAGAATTGTTAATGTATCCTTTACCAAGACATGTATTTGAAATGAAACACTTTTATTTGAAAAACAATATTTGTAATTATATTTTGAATACAAAGTTTTCAATAAGATCATTATGTGACTACACATCGATTAGGAAATAAGGATCTTAAATGGTCAAGTTAGATCTTTAGTACTGAAATAATTTTATGTAAATTTATATATTACATAATACGTAATCTTTTTTTCCGAGGTAATATTTTCGCAATAAATTTATTTACAGATTTTTAACACATTGAGATTTCTTTAATAGGATGCCGATAGAGAATGTCAAATTATTAAATTGCTTATCAATTTAATTTATGATATTACTACAATAGTTCGGCTTGCGTTTGAAGACCGAAAATTATTTTCAGCGCGCAGTTTAAAAAGGGCTACATATATGTAATATATAAATTTAAAGAATTATGTCAGCACTAAAAATCTAACTTGACTCTTCATTTAAGATTCTTATTTCCTAATGTATTTTTATGTTTTGTATTTTAGAGCAGAGCACATAAAAATATTTTATATTTCATCGCAGCATATAAAAGTATTTTATATTTTGTATTTCTTTTATGTTAATAATTGAAAGATTGAAAGTGTTTTATATTTTGAATTTCAAATATATATTATGATTGACAATTAATCTTATTAATTACAAAATATACAAAATACTTTCATGCCCTCTTTGCTGAAATACAGAATGCGAAATACACTTGCATTGCAAATACTATATTTTAAATAAAAGTATTTCAAATATATGTCTAGCCCTGTCCTTTACCAAGTTTTAAATGTTCCTTCCAATTTTTTCAGTTTGTTACATTGACAAATATAAGAGAGACAAATAACGCAAATATAAGAGAGCGTGAAATTCCTCCTTAAATTTTTTCATAACGTGTAAAAAAATACGAAAGTATTTTATATAAATTAGATATACAATTCGCGACACAAGAATTAAGCTTATCTTTTACTTTCGCCATTTCTTGTTATTGACACTGTCACGTGTTTCACAAGCGTCACGATGAATACATGTATAAATTTACAATAATTTCCCATGTGAAATCTACGATATTACGATACTGCGAAACGAATTGTTAGCGTGATTATGTAACTTGAAAAAGTTTACGAGAAATATGTTTACAAGCTTTCTTTTGTCCTTCGTAACGTTCCATTTAAACGAAATGTTCTCTTTTGCGTTTTTCCAAGCGGAATCTATTCGCAATGAACTAAGTAGTTAGAATTCCTCCTCCTTCGAGATGAAGGAGGAGGAGTTCTCGTTGAATAATCGATTACCGAATTGAGAAATTCGCTTCTCGAAACACTATATAGTGCGCTTTGCATTCCTAGTATCGATTTCCCGATATGAAAAAGAACTTTGTACGAACTTGCGTTAATAATTTCGATTATTTACAACGATTAAGCGCAATTATATTTAATAAAGGAAACAAATAATAACAATAAATGAATCGCGTGATAATGGGTGCTTTCCATTTGATGACACAAGTCGACACAAATGTCGTTCTATCTTTTTTACTCTTTGAATATCAAGAAAGACAAGACTTGCGCACAATCAAAGAAATAGAAAACAGAGAATAAGAATTTCAGCCTATCAGAAACCATATACTGTGGAATACACATAATTTCTAATTAGATTAAAATTTTTATTCTTCGTTCCCTGTTCCTTTGCGTTCATTAGAGAAAACTAATCAATTAGCGCTTAATGATTCTTTAATATAATTAATTTAATAGTTCTTGCCTTTAGTTCTTCGTTGGATCTAAATGTAGGAAATCATATTAAATAATTATTAAGTATTAACTGATTAGTTTTCTCTACCGAGCGCAGCCTTTGATTGTGCGTAGCTTTATAGAATGATGTTTATGTCGACTTGTGTCATTAAATGGAAAGCACACAATCTCTCGACGGTCACGCGGATGGAATGGTCGGAAACATACCCGATATCGATTCTCGAGTGCGTGCACCGACGCGATGTTTGTTGATACTTCTATTCGAAGCGTCAATTTTCTCGTGTCGCACTGTTATAACATTCGATTGGCTGCATTAGTGCGCACTAATGCACATTATAGTCGTTGAACTAATCCGAGTAAAAATTAACATTTTGAATTATAAAATACATTTTTATCAAGTAGCACAATAAAGATACTATTATAAGAATTTCGTGATTTAACCTGTTTCTTTTCGTTTATATTAAACACACATCTTTACGTCAATTTGTGTACAACGATTTTGTTGAATGTGCACCATTGCGCACTGAATGCTCTCAATCGAATTTGCTACTAGATATCAAAGAAGCAATAACACTTCAATCCCTGGAGTTAAATAATATTTTGTTATATTTAATACATGGCGAAATGTAAATCAATCCATTTCTGTAGTTATTTTCAAAGTAAACAATATATTAATGTATGCATTTAGTAAAACTAACTTTGAGTCAAATTTAATACATTTTTAAAAATTAAATTATTTACTCCATTGTTTCAGTCAAATTAACATATGGAGTACGAGCAATGTGATCTATGGAAATGATTAAAAATAATTCGAATTGAATATAATTTCACACTATAAATTTAACGGTGCGTCACTAGAATTGTGAAAGTCACGGGGAATCGTTTGCATCAGCACTAGAGATTCTGTCAGAGTCCGATCACGATTTCGTCAAAATTCTATTACAGAGAGAAAGATATACATATATACAGAGTCGCAAAATTCATGACTTAAAATATTATAGCAAGAAAGTTTTGGAAAAATTTAGTAAAAAAAAAATTATTAAATGACAAATTACAAATTAATTAGAATACAGTTTAAAAGGTACATTACAATCTGATTATTCTGTTTTAATGATCAATATAAAGAAAGCTCGAGACTGTTGAAAGAAATTTACAAGTTTAAAGAGCTATTGTCTTCTTTAACAAGTCCAGATTACAACACGTGAAGAGAAACAGTGATACCTACAATAAAAGAAAAAGAAGATAAAGTTAAATTTTTGTAAATTTTTAATATTTTAAGCAATAGTTTCCGAGATATAAAGGTTTAAATTCGAATTCAAAACAATGATGATAATTTACAAATAGATTCTTCATTCAAAATAAACAAGAAAACGAAAGCGAGTAAATGAGAATCATGCATTTAAAATTGTACATATTGTTAGAGACATTTATTGAGGATGAAGAGCCAAAATATCTAAATAAATGTAATTTCTTAACGCATATTGTTCATTGTATCTCATTAACCGTGCGTGACTCTCATTTGCTTCGTTTTCTTATTTATAAGAGTTTAAATATGGCCAATTATAGACTACATTTATATAGTAAGTATTAGTACGCACTCATCAACGCTCATTAATATCGTAATTCATGGACAGGTATCAACGTCTATAATTGACTATTTTTAAACTCTTATTGTTTCAAAAAATACTACTTAAGATAACAATTTATAAATAACTTTTTTATTTAATCTTTTAAGAACTTTCTCGCTACAGTATTTTAAGTCGCGAATGTTGGGACATTCCTGTATACTGTCTTCCTCTATATGTATTTATTAAGTTGGAAGAAAAGTAATGTCGTGTTTTTAGGATAAAATTATATATTATTATACTGTAGCGATTGCATCATCATAAGTATCCATCTTTACAGAATTTATCGGTGCGAGACAAAAGACATACACACTTAACGTATGTACACATATTTAGTTAGATATAGCTATACACGAATCATACTTTTTATACACGAATCATCGGTTGCAAGAACGAAGACAATAGCCTTTTAAACTTATATATTTTTTTTGACGGTCTCGAGCTTTCTTTATATCGCGTATTAAAACAGAGTAATAAGATTGTAATGTATCTTTTAAACTATACTCTAATTAATTTGTAACTTGTCATTTAAATGATTGCTCTCCGCGGTTGTAACAAAATTGTTTAAGATTTAAATATAATAACGATAAATAATAAATATATACGCGAAATAATATTTTGGCTACAAAGAAGTTGTTAGAGAGATGCGAACGAGCGAACGCGAGAATGTGAGAAGTTGAGTGTGAGTAATTATTGTTATTTTATTCAAACTAATCCTCAAAATACTATTATATTCAGTGTCAAAGCAAAATTTCAGCTTTTAGAATCTGTTTTTTTAATTTCAATACGATGATTTTTATGGAATTATGAGCAATTAAAGTCAAAATATTCCTTTCATTTAACCTGCGATAATTCAATAATAAAAAATCTTAGTAACATTTTTAAAAAACGAATTTATAGGGAAAACTTTAAACTTTCACGTTAGAAAATTTTTTTGGAGCACGTGGCAATCAAAGTGAGAAGAATATTTTCCATTTCGTTCAGTTCATAATTTTGAAAAATTTACCATTTCATAAAAACTTAAAAAATATAAGTAACTCTTTGAAAGTTTTTAATTTTAAGCTTTAAAGCTGTTTTTTTTGAAAATTAAATTTTGTTCATTTTTCACGAATACATTCTATACACTGAAAAAAAAATTTATTAAATTTTAATAAATATTTCTTTGAATAGTCGTAGTGCGGAATATTTACTTATGATAATTAAATATTTAGAAACATGAAAAAAAATGATAGTTAAATCAAACTAATGATTATTGTATTTAATAAATATATGTTTACATTTAATAAGTATCCGCTAGGACTATTCAAAAAAAAATTTAGTAAATTTTTTTCTCAGTGTATATAATTTTGAGCTGAAAATGTATGACATTACTTTTTTTTCAACTCAATATATTATACTATCTCATTCTGATACTCATTCTAATTTACTTATACTCATTTTAATTTACTGAAGTTGACGAAAACGACGAGTCAATTAAAAATTTGTATCATCTCATGATCAGACTCTGATATTTAATCAGAACGAGTCCGCACGTTCGGCACCGAAGCGGTCAGATTCACGCGCGCGAGAGAGTTTTCCATTACCACGATCGATTATCGTATCCGTCGTTTGCGAAACGCAGAGAAAAGAACACTCGTCGCGTGCTTTTTTGTCGTCGCATCAGGAGAGGGTGCCATGGGGGAGGTTGGTGGTGTACGCCGATAAAACCTTGCGCGTGACGTTAACAATCTATTAATATATCCGCGCGCCCTCGAACATCTCATTAAACTTTTCTTTAAAGTGCACGAAGTATGAAGGATTCATAGATTGATACGCGATCTTTTCTTGCAGCCTAGTGTCATGCTGAAGATATGGACGGAAGAGTTTTTATCCGTAAGTATTATTCCCGTACGGCATTTTACGCGATTCACTTGGCGACGCCGGCGATGGCGTGACCTGTTTTTTTTTTTACAAGTGGATTGCTTTTTCAGACCATATCGAGACTGGATCCAAAATTTATAGCGCTGCATTGCCAAGAAGTAGGTGGAAAGAATTACGAGCAGAGTATGAGGCATGTGGAGGACTTTGTTAGGTAAATGTCACATTTTTTATTTGGGTTCAACTCGCGTTCCAACTATTCCTCTCCATAATATATATTTATAGAAATAAATAGACGTATTTATCATTATTGTCACTTCTAATAAATAGGTTTTAATAAAGCAAAATAATAAATTTTTATATGTAGCATGATAAATTACACGCGTATAGAGAGATTAAATGTTTTGTAGATTCCGAAGGTATTATGTTATAATCTTATTATTGGAGTTTTTTGAAAGGTTTCCAAGAGCTATAATATTTGGCTATAATTAAATTATTAAGATAACTTATATACATTCATCTAATATTGTTTTTGTAAAATAACCATCCCATTTGTATGTATAACGATCATTTAACTTTTGATCTTTATCATTGTATCGATATTACGTATTTAAACCTTTTATAAATATATCAAAACAAGTAGCTTTCTCTTTCCACATATATGATATTGAATATGATTTAACGCATAACTGGCAGAAAGGGATAAAAATAGATGCATCACGCGTGACTCTATAGTTGAGTGAGTCACTTCAAAAGATAAGTTGATTGTATGATATTGACAGGGGAGAAATGTATATATTACATATAAAAAAGTTGTTTGAAAAATGTATTTATAAGAGATTTCTATCTGAAGCTTATATTATATTTTTCTATTACAACTTAATGAGTAATGAAACATGTTATTTACAGATTACTTATGTCATCGGAAGAATTAAGGTTGTTTGACAAAATTAGGGTATTTCTTGATGAAGATTATTCATCCGCTGAACATTTTACGGTGAGTTATGAAATATAACTTCTATTGAATACTCTATTGCTTTAAATAAAGCAATATTCTTATCAAGATTCTTTTGTAGGCTCTAGGAAGTTTCTACTTTGTGCACGAGTCTTTAAACGATGTTTTATTATGGGATTTTAATGGTACGTTCCATATAACTTTATTTTAAATGGCTCCCAATAATGTAATATTTTTCTATTATTATGTGATTTTAGAGTTGTCTTTTATACCTGTAAATGGAAAAGATGTCCACTCGGGCAACATAGAAGCAGTTAGTACCAAAGAGAAAGCTAAGTTTCCTCAAGAATTTTTCCCAGAATGCAAATGGTCCAGAAAGGGTTTTCTGCGTACCCGATGGAGTATTAGTGGAACAGTTTTTGATCTCATAAACATACATTTATTTCATGACGCGAGTAATTTTATTGCTATGGAGATGGTAAGAAATTTTTATGTTTATTCCATATACATTAGTATGTGTTTGTATGCGTGTCGATTATTTATTTTTTAATTTGACAATTTTTTTACAGTTCCCATCGGTATACAGTAAAACGCGCAGAAGAGCGCTTGAGCACACATTAGATAAATTTCATAATGATAAATATCCAAATGTGCCGTATTTTTTATTTGGTGACTTTAATTTTAGAACAGATACAGCAAGTGTAATAAAGGTGAGTCTTCAGCAGTAGTCACAATAAGCTTTTGATAAAAAACAAGAAAGAAATTAAAAATGAATATATCAAAAATTCTTAAAAGCATATTAACTTTTATAAATAAATTAGTATCTATATTATTGTTAAAAGCAATATTACTTAGCAGTACAATTGTATTTTACTTTGTGTATGTCATACGTTTGAATTGTAGCAAATGAATAATGTATTATTGCATATATATTAATGAAATAATTATATTAAATTATATTAACTTTTATAAATAAATTAGTATCTATATTATTGTTAAAAGCAATATTACTTAGCAGTACAATTGTATTTTACTTTGTGTATGTCATACGTTTGAATTGTTGTAGCAAATGAATAATGTATTATTACATATATATTAATGAAATAATTATATTAAAATCAAATGTATTACAGCACTTTAATTTATCTTTAATAGAAACTGACGGAAAATACTCAAGAAAAGAAGTTATCAAATAAAGGAAATATTTCGAAATTGCAATTTCACAACCAAAATGATGATCTCATATTAACATTAGGCAAAAAAGAATTTTCTCACTATGAGCATCAGAACATTTTCATAAAAAATAACGGTGAATGGGTAAGTTACATATTCCATTTATGTATAATATGATGTATAATATGATCTATATTCAATCGATTGGAACAATAATTGAATTATTCATATTTATGCAGTTACGCGACTATGATAAAGAACTGAGAGACTTTGAAGAAAGGTTATTCGAATTTCCAATTAACTTTGTGCCAAGTTACCCATTTCAGGAAGATATTAACGAGCCTGTAAATTATATGCAAACAAGAGTGCCAGCTTGGTGCGATCGGGTTTTATTGAGCCCCACTGCAAAAATGCTAGTCCAAAATGTACGTGTTTCTGTGGAATTTATATTCGCGGTGTAAAGCGATTCTAAAAGTAAATTGTAGAATTTATCACGTAATGCTTATGTTTTTTTGTACAGATTGATGATGCCAAGGCAGTGGAATACGGCATAATCGGCCCAAATACGTGCATGGGTGATCATAAGGTAAGATTAAAAATTTTTTTCCAATTCGCATCTTTTTCTTACATTTATAAAACGATACTACGACATTTTTTACTTATTATGCTGGGAACATATACTTACACACTACCTAGTTCTTATTCTGATCCATTCTTTCAATTATTATGATGCAGCCTGTTTTTCTGGAGTTTCGAATGAATCTCTAAGCATTAAGGTACTTATCTATGAACTGTCTGTCTGTTCTTATCTGAAATCCCCTATGTCTTTCACATCTCTTATTCTGTTAGTATTTCGTTATCTTGACAATAAACATAATAGGGGCTTGTTTAATGTAGCACCTCCACACACGTAGTATCCTGAAGTATTTTCTTCTACGTTACTTTTTGAATCTATTTCTTTCTTATAATTCTTAGCTTCATTATCGTTATCATGGAATAATCGTATTTTTTCAATCTAATTATCAAATACACATTGTAACGCCCCTTCTATTTTTTTCCTATAATGCTGAACAACATTTTATTACATTATTATTAGGTGTACAACTTTGCTTCCGCCGTTTTTCCGAAATTCGAGGCTTTATTGTGAAAAACTGGTTATACATTTATGATTCAAAGTATTGTCCATCGCTGGCCACTACTTTCTCCCACCTTTCGGGTAGCGTACGAATCCCGCGTCGAAAAAACTGGTCATCTTTTAAGGTTATCCACGAATCGATCCAATTTTTTACTTCTTCATAAGACCGGAAATGCTGGTCAGCCAAGCTGTGTGCCATTGAGCGAAACAAGTGATAGTCAGAGGGAGCAACGTCTGAAGAATACGGCGGGTGGGGTAGGACTTCCCATTTCAACGTTTCCAAGTATGTCTTGATCACTTTCGCAACATGGGGTCGAGCATTGTCATGCTGCAAAATCACTTTATCGTGTCTCTCGTTGTA
>Ga0157364_1003223_pt1 | contig 15757 bp, 7 predicted proteins | sample AttsexASBM2_FD_111476 | JGI IMG/M metagenome (GOLD analysis project Ga0157364, IMG submission 111476) | Fungus gardens microbial communities from leaf cutter ant in Ribeirão Preto, State of São Paulo, Brazil - Atta sexdens ASBM2 | ecosystem: Host-associated > Fungi > Mycelium > Unclassified ...
CTCAGACCCTCACTGCTATAGGGTACGTTTCCCCTTTGTTTGCGAGTAGAATCGCGAAAGGATCAAATAACTTTCTCTGGGTTCTTCATCTTGTCGCCCCGAGTGATCAAGGAAAAGAATAAATGTTCGTTGACAGTCTGCAAGTTGAATTCTTGACCGAGAAGAAAATAAAAACTCTTTAAGTGTGACAAATTGAAAACTATGAATATCGCGAAGATGATTGCTGGTTGCTGTAAATTTAGTTTTGTTTTCGTTCGAGATGCCTATCAACTTTTAATACATACATGATTTAGCTCATTCTTTAACTTTAGTATAATATATATTATTAATAATAATATAATAATATTTATTATTGTCATTATAATGTTTCTTTTTAATAATTATTCGAAAAAAAATGGTGAAAAGTTTTGAGTTAAATTCTAAAATTCTTTGTAACAATCGAATAAAAGGCAAATGAAATTGAAAAGAATAACGTTTTTCAGATTTTTTTAAAACAAATCATTTTTGTACATTCAGAAAGTCTTTCTGCGATTATTTCGTCGTGATACACAAATAACACGGCGACGTTCGTCAAGTATGCGAAATTATCGGCTGGATATATGATTTATTTTCGATGGAAATCGAAGGATACCCAGATAGTGCGATATATGATTTACTCTGTGCGCGTTGAAGCAGGATCTTTCTCGCGAATTTTCCGCTTTTCCGGTCACGACGCACGAATTGTGCATGCTCAAATCTTTTGCTGATTTGAGTGCAATGTCAATGCCAGATTGCACGCATTATGTGTGAACGTAGGAATATTGGTTTGGTGAAAAAAGTCGCACAACAATAAAAAAATTAAAAATAAAGATTCTCTCTCTTTTAAAAGCTGTAAATTATATCTACGATTTTTCAAGTCACGGAACTTTGTAAAGTTCATAAAAACTTTTGAGATTTTTATTATTATAATATAATATTAATTTATTTTTTTCGTCTTATTTACACTGAATAAAAGATTATTAATTATCTTTTACTTCCACTGAGTGCAGATAATCTTCCTTTCTTCATTATATCTTATCTCATTATGTATCACGTTATAAATAATACAATATATGCGTCTGTAACGCTTTTAGTTTCCTTTTGCTCTCTCACTGTAATTAAAACATAAACTGTACGCAGAAATAAATAATTCATTAAATATAATTTCATCATTCGGGTTGGTGTTTAATGACTTATCAATCTTATATAAAATGATAAATTTATGAAACCTTCTAATGTACCTTCTATATAATCCGCCATGTATAATTCATGTCATACCGCGTGACTTAGTCCGGAACTGCAATACAGTCGCATCGTGCGATATAGCGGATTCTTATAGTATGACAAGTACGTAGTCATGAAATAAGTGTGTGTCCCGCTACAATATATAGCCCACTGCACAACGGATATAACTCGTATATCACGCCTTTGATCGTATGCATGGTTGTTATTACCGCAATGAGGTATCACGCAATCGTGGAGATGAAATGAATGTGATTGAGCCACACATAATGTATATGTGCGACTATAATTATACGCTTCCGTACGAGAGCTGCAAGCTCATCGCTATTCAAAATAGCGACAGATACTGTCGTGTGGAAGAAATTTGCGTTTAAAGGTCATATCTCCCGAACATATAACATTAAAACAAACACCAACATTATACGTTCACAAGCGAAACTCGTTTTTTTTATGACTATTTAACATTTATTGCGCCTATTTTAAACGTATTGTGGCGAAGAAATATGAAAATAATAAATTAGCTCAAAATAAATTTTTTATATGACTATATTAAGTTCCAAGCTTAAGATAAAGGAATAAAAATAACAAATAAAGATCAAATTAAACTAACAAAAACAGATAAAAAGCTACACAACAATGTTTCATTCATACATAAATTAATAAAAACTAAGTCTATATATGAGTATAATTGCATTAAGTTAAAAATTGGATTTTATTTTATTAATTTAGATGAATAAATTTAGATAAATATTGTTAATTTTTTATCTCTCTGCTTTTGCTCGTTTCATTTGACTTTTCTTTATTACTGTTATTGCTTTACATAAAACAAGGTGATTTTATTATATATCATTTGTTAAAGACAAAGGTCATTTCTTATTGTTATTAATTAATTGCTCTACGAGAAATGACCTTTATTATATTGTTAATAAAGAATAATAAAATTGATATATTAGCTCATTTTATTTTACAGTTAATTGCTCCAAAAGAAATTACACATCTAATAATAAAACATGTACATTATCCCATTTTCTTACATCCTTCGCTCCTAAAAAAGAAGCTTTTGCATCATGTCAAGATTGTCCAGAATGTCAATATTCGGACATAATGTTTATATCCTAATCGCATGCATGGTCGATCACGGAGAGACTTGTCGCACGTGTTATTATGCTACAAAGTGTAGCATAATATTACTTCGCTACACTCATTCGTGTCTAAAGATAAAACGAAAATGTGCAGCATCATGGAGCCAAGATAACGCGTTCACGGAAACGTGACTGTCAGAAAATTGATCCGACATGACGGATGAACAGAAAAGATGTATCCGACGTAAAAATGTAAAAATTTCGACTCTAGGTTGTTGTTCTCATCAGACTCGACTGTATTCGTAGTTTATCTGATTCCCTATTGCGCCGAATGGATCTAGCGATGTTGCTATTGAAAATAGCGACAGATACTGGCGTACAGAAAATTCACATTTAAAAGTTATTTTTTTTTCGCTATAACTGTTGTAGTTTCAAAGTTATATCCCCGATTTTGATAGAAACAGCGAAATCAAATGATATTGTTGAAATTCTATCTCTAAAAATTAAAATTCCAAAAGATAGTCCAAAAAACTGAACATATATTTATAGATAGATTTGTATTTATTGTTAAATACTTTTTCGTTATTCGCACGGAAAAAAAAATTTTGCTAAAATATCGAAAAATTCAACTAAATATAGAAAATCTGAATATAATTTTGTTGAACTATCAAAATAATTATACAGGACACTCAAGTACAATAAGTATTATATATATATATATATATATATATATATATATATATATATTATATTATAAAAAAATTTGATATTCTAACAATCAGCTTGAACATTTGTAAACCTTATTCCCTCTCGTGAGGTCACTCATGTCTGAACAAAATTTTGCACATCGCGTACGCCGATAAAGTACTAAAATTACATTTCAGGAGCACAGAAAGTTCAAAAAGAATTTAGTCGTATGTCATCAATTCTGATTTCATTTTCAGATTCAAGAGAATTCTTTCCAGAACTTTTCAGAAAAAGAATTCTTTTTGCATATGAAAATAAATTCAGAGTTGATAACATATGACGAAATTCCCTTTTAATTCTCCGTGCTATCTGGGATAGTTTCATCAATTGTTATTATCATTTCACTTTTTAATCGTATACTAGAAAGTTAAAATTAAGAAAATTACGATTGGAAACCATCTTATTAGTGCAGTAATCCTTTAATAGAAAATGTAAAACGCGAATGACTCCATAATGATAAGGAACAGAAAATGACGAGAAGGAGTAATAGTTAATTATTTTAATGGCCCAGCACAAAATTAATTTCAAACCCGTATCTAGCTAAATTTTTCAATACTTTAGCGAAAACTGTTCTTTCCGTGCAGTATAAACCCTTTATCATACGATTATATGTTTAATATGAATACATACTGTAATATGTACTTGATAATCCAAACTTTCCTTAGTCAGCTGATCACATGTTTTACTATCGTTACGATACTCTTCCGAAGTTGGTAAACTATTCTCTATAACTTACTTAGATTTATTTTATTGTCTTTCCCAACCTTTTGCAGAGCATTTAAACTCGACCGTATGTTACGATCCGACTTTAGTGTCGCTTGAGCGTGCTTAGACGTCTCGAGACTTTCTCGATTGCTGTATGAGCTTCGTTCACATTCGCTTGTACAGTAGCATACAAAAATGTAATTTTACCAACAGTTACTCTGAATTTTTCTTCTGCAACGACTGATATATCGCTATCTCATTAGCACTGAACATGGGATTGATTCCCACTGAATGCTATACTTCAAAATAAATGAAATAAGTGGAAAACATCATTTTTGATTTTCGTGTCTAATAATATCCTTTATAAATTTATACAATTTTCAATTCAAACAAATTGTGCTTGACCGAAGATAGCGTTTTCTATTAATTTGTATTTAATTTTATCAGTCGAATCGTTTAACTTAATATTACGTTTAACTTAATATTAGATACATACAATTTGGTTATTGTGTAATTTCCAACTGGAAGAAAAAAATAAAGCGAATGTTATAACAAGAGGGATGAGAAATGTGCACAATGAGCGGAAGAAGAAGGAAGATCAACGGACCAACGTAGAAAATCGGTATCACGTAGAACGTGATGCATCCAGTATATCGAGAAAATAGAGGCTACACGAATCTCCAAATGGAAACAAATGGAAGCGAATCGCATGAGTGCCGAGCGAGTTGAGACTGCGGATGTGTATTCAGATGCGGCAATATACGAGAGGGATGGAGAGAGAAAAAGAGAGATGAGAGACCGGATGTTGGCCGTTACATCTTGCTCGTCTATTTTACTGAGTAAATTTACATATACATGATAACGATGCTGTGACTTTTGCTCATATTTAACACGTCAGTGAACAGCAATGGATATAACCGTTATAGCGAAGTTTATTTTGTCATGTATCCGCCTGTACCAAACTGTACTATGTTCCTTGATTTTGGCACGCTTATGATCGTTATGCTCCCCATTTTTTCGCTGGATTTTTTTGTAAATTTGCTGAGTTTTTTGTAGAACCAAAATTGAAATAAAATAATATTTTCTGATCTAATTTCTGATCTTCGACAGATGTTATTTTTTAATTTTCAAAAACTTTCATGTATTTTTTAATATAAATCCATAATTATTTTTAATATAAGTATTATATGTTAAAGCACAGTGAAATATTAAATAAATATTAAATCCTAAAAATGGTTTTATCATTATTATTACAAAAAAGTTTAAATTAATTATTATTAAATTATTAAGTCTTTATGTATTAAGTATTATTAAAATATTAAATTATTATATCTTAAGTATTAAGCTAAAATTATAAGAAACTAATATAAACCAATATGATTCTTAAAGAACAATTAATTATTCATAGAAAAAATTCAGCACTTATTTTTGAAAAATAAATTTTTATGATCCAATAATGTTCTGTCATTAAATTTTTAATAATCGCGGACAACTGGAAACGGACAAGTACTGAAACATTGCAAGTAAGCCGGAAAGACTGTAAAGTTGGAGAGTAAGTCTCCATTTCTGCAGTCTCAACCGCGTTCCGGTAAATAAGCCTCGGAAACAAAGAGGAAAAGAGCAAGGAAATTGTATGGATTCCGTTTAGAAGTATATTCCTTCATTGCATTTACTTATCCGCGGTAATCATGGTTTCCAAGATCCCTCTCCGCCTTTTACTATTACTGAAACAGCATGAATTAGACTTGTAAGATTATTAAATGTATTGTTCTGAACAGTATAATTAATGTCAAAGTGGCTTTACTTTAATGATTTTATTTTTAAAAATAAAATATAAAATTATTTTGTATCATTTATTAATCGGAATGTTCAAAATCTATTATAATCATAAAAATACTTAAACTTTTATTATTAATTCTCGTTCTTTATTAAACACAAATAGCATGTTCTAGTTACAATTTTTTAAAAGAACTTGGTTTCTTTTAGAGAAAGTATTAATGTTCGTCCCCAATAGAATAAATTTTTTATCATTAATTGCGTTGGCTCTTTCAGATAATTTCATTAAAACACACTGAACTTACGAGAAAAGTTCATAAATTCCGCTTAAGTACCGACGTTGCCGAGTTTCCTCAACAAGGAACGAGATACATCTTGATCAATTAGTCGAATGATATCATTCCGTTACACGATATCTCCATTTCTCGCTTCAAATACGATAGATCGTCATCATTGCTTGATGACTGCCAATGCTTCTGTGTGCAATTTATTTCAATATTCTATATATGTAAACGAGATTACTTATCCTTAAATATTCATAATTATTAATAGTATAAATGATAACTCAAAAAAAGATATCACTTTACAATCGCAACGTGTGGTCCATCATTGTAACACTTTTGCAAAGCTTGCACAAGCCCATGGAATGCACATTACAAACTATCTCAGTGACATTTTTTTTATCGCCGACTCTACGCTTTTACCACCGGTAGATCGTAAAAGTGTCCGCGACGTCTTTTACGATACCACCGAAAAACTTTGTCGTTGAGTTCGTTTTTGCTCGTAACAGCGCACTCTTTTTCATTCGCGATTTACGAACATACATCGATTCCGAAAAAATTGGCAGAAGAGAGAATTTCATTACGTTTCCTTTACATCTTGTATATAAATATCTTTTTTGTATTATTTTAGAGAAATATATTTTAAAATATGTTTGGAATTTAATAATACATGTTAAAAATTATTTAATTTATTATTAAACATTCAAAAGAGAAGAGGGCTGTAATTTTTATGTAAAACGATATATGTAGTAAAATCGATAATATATATTCAATATCAAATGTCTTAGGATAATTAAATCTTAAATAATAAGATTTCTCTCAAATTATTAAAATCTTAAATAATCAAAATAAGTAAAGAGACCATATCCGGCGAATTAAAATCTATTTTAATTTGCCGGATATGGTCTCTTTTCTTATTTTGTTATTTAAATCAATTAACTTTTTTAACTCAACTTCTAATAGCAAATCAATAAAATTACTTCAATTACTATCAATAAAATACTTCAGAAATTAATTAAGCAGTTTTAACCCATTCTTAGCGTATCTTGAAAAATCATACAATTTATTAAAATGTTTGCTTTAAAATCTCTCACTACCTGGTCCACTTATTTTTTACATAATAAATAATTTCAGTAAAAATCGAGTAAAAAGATGATAAAATAAGATAAAAATGTGCTGTCTTACATAAAATATATTTAAATTTTTAATTACTTCATGTTAACGTTATATCTTTCAAGTAATATAATAACTAAGAATTATTCAAAAATAATGAGTACACCGGCAGATGAGTACACCGGCAAAATAAATGATGAATTTATGTATATAAATAAAAGAGAAGTGTTTTTCGCCGATTCTTTATTGATAAAGAAACATCTTATTCACGAAAGAAGAAACCATAGTATTCTCATTTAAGTAGATGAGAAACGCTCTCTCACGCTGTCTCTACTAACTTTGGCAAAATGTATCGCACTTATAAATTACACGATGTGACCAAGGCTTCATTTAATCAAGTCATTTATTGAGGACGCGCGTTAATTGAATTTTGATACTCAAATTCGTAATTCTTGTAAAATAAATAAAAGCCACTTCGAAGTTAGAAGTCGCTCTTTACGTAAATTACATTGACAGAATTCATAATCAAAAATACTTTACGGATTACTCCAATTTTATATAAATCTTATAATACTCTACATTCGCTACATTAAATATCCACAGTTAAGATAAACTTGAGTAAAATGGTAATTGTTCTTTAAAATAGAAAAAACATACTTTTATTTCTGTTATCTTTAATAATGTTTATAACATTTTCTCCGTATAACCTTTTTTCCTTTGACTATTATATAATATCCGAGTTTAGCCTACTGATTACTACATTGACAAATTATGATTGTAATTACAAAACTCAAACGAAAACATATTGTGAATTATTTTCAAATAAGAATATTAAATAAACAAATGTTTTATCTAATCTTTCGTCTGATACAATTTTGTATAAAAAAGAAATATTTCGCAAATATTCTATGATAAAATTCGATTTTTTAAAACAAAAATTTACAAAATGAATTTTTCTTATATTTATTGAATTTTTCTTACTTGTTTGTGGAATTTAAACGCGATTATATTTTTTTATATTTTCCTATCAATTATATTTTTATTTTTTATGTCTATAGAATTTTTTTTACATATTTATGGACTTTACGCGCGATTATAAAATGCGACGATAAGCCAGTGTGATAAAGTTTAACAAAAGTTGTAGGTACCTACGTTCGAGGATACAGAAAACAAGGAATATTCTTTACTCTTAATATATTTGTCCTAAATATTAATGCATGAATAAGAATATTTATAAAGCTTCTTTAATTCCTGCAAAGTTAGTACAGTAAATTAGTTCTATCTTTGATGCGGTATTAGTGATCTGAAATTTAATTATTTGCTTTTATACCGTAAAATGTAGAAATGTCGTTGTCGGCGAACTCCGCGAAAGACAATATAAGTTCTAAAGTTCTCTTCGCATTCAAAATTATTTACAAAGCGCACTGTTCATATCGAGCGTTCTACATTCAATTGGGACAGTTGATACTATGTCTATTGATAAATGAAACGAGATTTGTTTGGTCTGTCAATTGGTGGTGTGCGAATTTCCTGTGTGAAAATAGTGTCGCGATTTGTTTCTGCGGCGTGGATGGAAACAGAAATTCGTCGCTTTCTTGTATGCAAACAACATCCTGTATTTACGACTAATTTCGGTCCAATCGCAATCCAAAGTGTCGAATGTTGATTTTTCCCGATAAATCATTTAATTACGCCAATTAACTTGTGTCCGACGATAATATATTCATTTCACCGCAATACAACGCGATCTAAATTCCACTGTCTCTTCGCATTTGCCTGCATGATCGGTCAAAAACAGATTAGCCAGAACACACGTGAACCCGTGCAGAACTAAAAGAGAGTCCCGCAAACACTATGATTTTTTTACAGATAATTTCGACGAATTCTGTTAAACAGATGTAATTGCATAAAACATATCCACGAATTTAATCTCGGACTTCAAACTGTTCTTTTTTACACCAATTACATTTGAGAAAGTAAATAAAGTAAAATGGTCCAAGACGAATCGAGTCAATTTGTGTACATTGTTAAAAAATTTGATTAAGTTTTAATATATATTCTTAATTGTTAGAACTTTGGGTTTTATATATTACAATAATAAGATGATATTAGTATGGCATTTCTTATCGCGCAATAAAGAAAAGCAAGAAAAGAAAAATCTAATTTGTTCCAAAATTAAGTCCATCAGTTTTATGGACTGATTTAGTAAATCATATACTATAAAAATCATAATTTGCATAAATTTCAACATATCTTTTCATTATAAAGTCATAAAATTTGTGATTTTATATGAGATTTCTTTATGCTTGCAATTTTTGTGCTTGTATTGTCGACTAACACTGTACGAACGATTTTGTTGAAGTATCTTATATAAAATTGTATTAAAAAATTTAGATATACACAGATCTGAAAATAATTTTGTTGGACCATCAAAGTAATCATGTTGGAAATTCCATGAACTTCTATAAAATAACTTTACCAATCCTATTATTTTGGTAGTTTATCCATATCTAGCTTTTTAGATCTAGCTTTTTATTTCAGCAAAATTATTTTTCTATGTGAATTACGCAATACAGAATTGTTATTTATTATTTCCGATGCAGAGGAAGCGTGTGGAAGTAACTAGCATAAAACAGCTCGTTTTATTAAGTTCGAATTAAAAAAAAAATTAACAACTATCGACTATCACAAAACTTATATTTATCCGATTCGCCTCGGTCTTCTTTCCTATAACATTAGTAATCTACTTTTTTCTAAATAATAAATTAAAAAGGACTGAATGTTTTTCTATCATAAGAAATTTAATGATGACAATGATAATAACTGTCGCCTTAGTGTGTGTATGTGGTATTATTAATTAAAAACTCTCGACCGATAATTAGAACGTTAATTAAGGCTGAGAATTTCTGTCAGAATGTGCAACTTTGTTTGCGACTTTAGATTTGCAGCTCACTTCACTATAATTACAGAAGGCACTCTACTTTTCAGCTAAGCTCCCGAACTCTTCTCCAACTCGTTTCCATTCTTCCCAAGGCAGCCGCCTCTCTTGCTGTCGTAGTGAAATTATTCGATACCCTCTCTATTTTCGAGAAGGTGCGGATGTTATTTGAAACGTGGATTTTGCCCTTCTTTCTCGTTTAATTTCCTTAGAAGATTTACGAGACCGATTTCTATCCGAATTTTCCAAATTTTATCCATGAACTTTAACGTTAATTACGCAAGCTTCTCGCGCGATACTTGCGTGTACATGATGTTATCTCTGCTATGTACATCGTCTATAAAAATCACTTCATTGTTTTTATCGCGTAAATTACGTATAGAACTTAATAATTCATTTTTATTAAACAATAAAAGCAGCGATCAATGTATTATTGTAAGTTTCGCTGTATTTTGATAAAATATCAAGAATAAGAACAGTAATTGGAAGTATGTTTTCATATTATGTCATTATATTTAAAATGTAGTTTTTAATATTCCAAAACATTAAAGTACATTAAACGATAATTATTAAGCAACTCCACATCACTTATATTTGAGAAATTTCTCGTAAAAGTAAATACCTGAGTGATGTGGACGAAATAGAGAAAAGAAGCGAAGAGATGATAATTATATTTTCCTAATTATTCTCGCTTATCACGACATAGATAACAATGTTATTTTTGATTCAATCAATTTTACAGCATTATGTACTAGAAAATGGATTTAACGTTCAGTCATTTTCGATACGTGCCGCGTCGTAGTAAAGCGCGGTATTTGTGGTATTACAACGGCAAATCTGGTATGCATTAACACGACATAAAACTACCGCTAAACGGTAATCGAATATCGTCTAAGTAATATCGCTCGTCGCGACCTTCTATCGCATTAGATATATGATCGTATTATCTGATAATCGTATCGATAAATTAACGACGCATTAAAGATCGTTATTTCAATGTACTAATGTAAAATCACTTATTACAGAAAGAACAGTTTTGCTAGGTATCTAAAAGTTTAACTAAACCACAGATTTGAAAATAATTTTGTTAAACCATTAAAATATTGTAGGAATTTCAAGCATGATAAGCAATGCCGCAAAAAGTTTTAACATTCTAGCAACCAGTTTGAGCATCCTACATAATTATTTTGTTGGTTCAACAAAATTATAATATTTCCAGATCTATTTAGCTAAAGTTTTATTAGATATCTCAGTACCTTTTCTGCATTTTTATTTTTACAGTTCTACAGAACAAAATTTTTATTTATGAACCAACATATTAATATATTTGTTTTCTCTTGTAGGATTATTATTTATAATTAATTTATTAATTCATTTATTAATTCAAATTAGAACATTCATTTTTTGTCGCTCCATAAAATATTTTATAAAAAAGAGTAGAGTGAAAAATAGATGTGAATATAGATATGAAAAATAAATTCGATTAAGTGCTAAATTAAAACAAGTATGCAATCTACAGTTTGTCAGTTTTCAGTGTCATTTCGATAAATTCGTAAACAAAATTTCTGTAAATTCGTAAAACGATACATGCATATTTACATTTATATAAATCTTGTACTAAGTGACACTGTGAAATGTTGCGGGTTTAAACGAAGTTACAAAACCTAATGGAGAGTTGGCCATGGTTGCTCTGTGGCTATCGTAAATCCGGAGCTGTCGCCACTTATTGCAGCCAATGTACTATGTGGCAAGCGAGAAAGGAAGCAACAAAGACGCAGTAGTGAAAAATTTGCGTAATGTTCCTATATTTATATGCGGTAACAGTCGCGTAGTAATGGACGCGCCATATGATTGATACGATCAATGGATCCACGAGTGAGATCAATAAAAATCGTTCATCGACTCGTCGGAATCGTCGGGCAGGATCAACGGGAAAATGCAAAAAATTTGGACGATGATGGAAATACGAGCGTGAAAAAGAGATACAGAGCAAAAATGCGAAAAGAATCAAGAGCGAGAGAGGAACAGAGAGAGAGAAGAATAAAAATTTTAAGAGGAAGCGCATAGAAATAGATGGAACAAAGCGCAAAGCTAGAAGGGTTGTAGCCAAAGCTGTTTGCAGGTCAATTTAATCCTGGACGGTAGTTCAAGTCCACTTAAGTATCTGGTAAATAGATTCCGATTGAGAGTACCTATCCTAGATCCCTGCAGACATTCGATTCTCTTTGCTTCGCTCGGAGCGAATAGAACTCAGATCCGCTATTCACCGCATTCATCCGCATTCTATCCGCCTAATCGCCCATTCCTCCTCCGTATATTCGAACCAGGTCTAAGACAAAACGAAAAGTTATTTGTAGATATCATTTGTAGAGTTAATATTCAAATCAATAGCCATTCATTCAGATGTCGATGATCGAGACATCGAGCGGATTATGACTCATTAAAATAATAGTGAGAATATCAAGATCACATCGACAAATATTTCCATGATCGTGAAAAATAATTTCGGAGGCCCAATCTTAATTCTTGAAACATATATCATTAAGATAAAAAAAATTCTAAAATGAAAAAATCTAAAAAATAATTGTTTTCTGTATTTAAATTATCATAATCAATGAAGCATTTTTCGATTAGCTAATCAAGCTTAAACTTTTCTTAAAACTAGATAACAGATTTACTAATGCATATCATTTATTAAACTACCACAGATTTAGTTCTGTTGTTAACTTTAAAATTTATGCTAATTATTTTGTAATTATGCAACAGGATAGATTAAATTCTGTTTCTCACCCTTCTTTCTTGTTATCTTGTCTTGCGTCAAGAATGGCTTCTTCAAGAATGATGCTATTACATTACCTGCTACATTAATCATTTTTTACGTAAGAAAAAATTACGTATCTACTTATCTACTTATTTAGTATCTACTTATTTATAACATTAATTTTGTAATAGTTTCTTATCAGTCAATAACAAATTGTAAATAAATATTATAGACATTTTAATAACTAATTATTTGTTAATTAATTATTTATTTATTAAAATGTTTTATTTTGTATTATTTTTATTTTGTTACTGAAATTTATATATAAAAAATATGAGGTCTTAAATTATAAATCTAATTGAATTATTTTTGAATGGTAATTGTATTACCATATCGTGTATCATTGTTAGCTTTATTGAAAATAAAATTTGAGAATATATATGTATACATGTTACATATATATTATATAATCATTTGTATCTAATAATGAAAAGTAACTTAATATCAAATGTCAATTAATATTCGCATTATTGAAATATTCCCAATATCGTCAGTACGTCAAATCTAATAATTGGAATAATTTAATAGTCACAAGAGATAAATGTACACGATGTTCAAAATTTTGAAAATTATTAGTTATTTCTCGTTAAATACTAATTTATGCACAAGTATATCTATAGTATTCCTCAATTGTATATCATCTTTAGTCGAAATGTAGTATCATATAAAGAATGACGACAGATCTTGGCGTTGCCATCTCATTACTCTCAATTCGCGACCTGATTTTACGAATTGCTCTATTTCGTTTAAATAAGTGAGTGTAAGAAGAGGAATGCCACAGAGAGTAGATACCGTCTTCATTTCACGTTCTCTCTTATGGCTTCTTTGAGAGTCGCTCATTACTTCGCGCGATAATTTGTCAGTTATATTTTACTTATAATAGGGAATGAACGCATACGTTTTTGTTTTACCTCAATGAAGTGCCTTTCGTTCAATATTACGCGCTACTTCATGGAAATGAATTTTGAGTGAGACTCGCGTGCAATTTAATATTACCTACATTATCAGAGAGCTTTTCTCTGAGAGATATCAATATTGTCATGTTTTTCCATGTCATGTTTTACTTCTAGAAACTGCTTCTAGAATTTTACGAAATGTCTTGCAGAGAGAAAGAGTTATCAAATTTATAAATGATAAAAAAAATAAGTATATTAATTCTATAAAATACAAAATAAGAAATAATTTATATCTATATTATTATACGTATTTCCGTAAAATCTAAAATCGTGTTCTTAGATGATTGCATCCGCTCGTAATCAAATTTTGCTTGGACCAAATTCCGTGCTAACATCGCAATCTTTCATCGCAATTTATTTCCGAAAATGCACTTAGCACAATTTCGAAGAGGTAGCACTTGCACAGAAATTACACTTGTTCTCCGATGCGTCGATTCGTTCGGCCGTGAGTAATGCAGCGAACGATTACGCATCCGCGCGAGCTGCAACGAGCGTAATCTACTGGAAACACAGTCGGAGCACGCGCGCTACAGAATAAGGTACTTTAAGGCAAACTTTGAAGGGTTTGCAGGAACCATCCCCAGACATCAACGCGATGCGCCTGGAAGTATAACGATCACAATGAAAGTATAAGTCACGTACATGTAATCGGCCGCGCCTCCACAATTCGCCGTGTCTGCGAGGGAGTGAGTTTATTCGCGAGCGCGATAGCTTAAGATCTTCCACCACCACAAAAGGTAAAGGGATAGCGGGGAAAGAATATCTCTCCGCGGAATAAAGTTTTAACTAGTAGCTCGAGGTGGTCGGAAACTCCGGTGAAGCATATTCGAGAAAATGGCTCGTTAAAGAGTGAAGCGGCGCCGAATCAGAAAGCGGCGCACGATAGGAACAAAGGTATATGGAGTTGGAGAGAAATAGTGATAAAGTAGATTGCAGAGAGGAAGGGCCGGAGTTATAACAGGAGGGGAGATAGTGAGTTAAGTATGCAAATGCTTACACAAAATGTAACGTCGATGTCATCGCATAACCGCTGCCGGTGCGCCGCACTCGCAGAGTCTTCTGTATCATCTCTCCGCCCTCGCACGCAAGAGGATCCCCAGTGAACCGATGCTCGGTCGTGCTCGACGATACGGAGGCAATGCAAATTGCAATGTTGCATACATAATATATACGACTGCGAACGATCTTGGAGATGCGCAGCTGTCGGAGGTTCGTCCACATCGAAGGATAATTCATAAACTGTTGTTCAAGATTCTAACTGACGGAAAACATTTACGGATGTCCTGGAACTTCTCACGCGAGGAAGAGAGGAGATACGACTTCGATTGTACATGGAAAGAAAATTTCACTGAAGAATCGAAAAATTTAGCTACACTGAAAGAAATAATTGGCTGAATATGGCATAGCATTTTTAATTGGTTGCAACCAATTTTTGGTTATGTTAGCCTATTGAAATCTTATACATTGAAATCCTGACATTGCGAATAGACTAACGCAATCAAAAATTGACTGCTGCAACTAAAAATTAGCAGCCAATTAAAAATGCTATGCCATATTTTATCTATCTAATTTGCTGCAACAATTAAGCTTTTCTTTCATTGTATAGATATACATCTAAAAATAATTTTGTTAGTCCATTAAAATAATTATATGGGACGCTCAAATTGATTGCTATAATATCATAATTTTTTGCAACATTGCTCAGCTTGAGATTTTATACGAAACTATTTTGATGTTTTTCAACAAAATTGCCCATACAGCTCAAATTATTCTAACAATATTTTAGCAACATTGCAAGCAGTAGTTAAAGTAAGCTTCTATAGCTGAAGGAAGAAAGTTAATAAGGTCATTTTTGGGCTGTCCGTTGACTTCAATTAAACAAATTTTTTTTTATTCTATAATTATGTGAAAAAAAATCCATGAAACTAATCAAATTATTAATTTAGATACAATATTTTGGTACATATAAAGCCCTTTTTATGACTAATAAGTGAATTAATAAAATATTTTTGTTTGTACCATCCAACAAAATTATTTTCAAATCTATATCTAGACAAATTTTTAGATTCTTTAGCAAA
>Ga0157364_1003224_pt1 | contig 15756 bp, 9 predicted proteins | sample AttsexASBM2_FD_111476 | JGI IMG/M metagenome (GOLD analysis project Ga0157364, IMG submission 111476) | Fungus gardens microbial communities from leaf cutter ant in Ribeirão Preto, State of São Paulo, Brazil - Atta sexdens ASBM2 | ecosystem: Host-associated > Fungi > Mycelium > Unclassified ...
ACACAAACACCCACACACACACACACACACACACACACACACACACACACACACACACACACACACACACACACACACACACACACACACACACACACACACATATATAGACTCACATTTCTGTCAACTCCGATAACCGTGGCAGCTTTAAAGCGGATGTTGTTAACATATTCTTACTCAGGTTTCTATTTGTAAATAAAAAAGAGCAGGTCAACGTGTTATTAATGATAAATTTATTATCAATCAACATCATATGATTATGGACGATGCATCCTACTAACAATTACTAACAATTACTAACAACTACTAACAATTGGTTAATTATACTAATTATAACAGTGAATCTTACAACTAAAAAAACGTACTATGATGTGGAAAATAAATTTTTTTTGAATGAAATGACACTGATAAATTTCCACAATTAACTATGCTTTTGTTGCAATTTACCTCCATCTCTAATTCTATTGCATGGAATTTGCATATTAGTCGTTTCCTGTTCAAGCTATCGCGAAATTATCACACGCATCAAGGAAGTAATTTACAAACAGATCTACATTTTCGTAACGATGCGCTCTAGACTGACGCACTTATATACAGTAAATAATAAGCATATTTATTATATATAGATTAGATACTCGATTACTCGAAAATTAACAGCTGATTTCAAACTTTATTTTGTATGAATCACATACCTCTGAAAGTTATGAACAATACTAATAGAATAAATAGAGAAGGAGATTTAATATAATAATGTTAAAGTATGTATAGCATATATTAAGTAAAAAGAAATGCGTTAAATATATAATGCAAGTATTTATTTTACAATATAGAAAGCAAGTATTTATTTCAATAAATGATGGAAAGTTAACAGGCTGAGATCGTCCATAATTTCTTATAATTTAACACAGTAGAGTTATATAAATGATATATAAAACTGAGACAGTTTACATCAAATATGTAGTAGTGCTGTCTTCTAGGTCAGAAAAATCTGCCGTCACAATTTTATTTTGATCTAGTAGCAGAGTTTCTAATTTATCTAGTCCCGTTAGATGTCCCGGTAGTATTTCGCTGATGCTATTATTTGTAAGAATTCTGTACAGATAAACAAGTTTCATTTGTAGTTACTTTTCAAAGTGTTATTAATCATTTAATTTATACTCACAACCAAAACAATTTAGATTGATGAAGGAAGATTCCTTTTTCTAATTTGATTATATTATTATTATCGAGATATCTGAAATTACAGACTGTAAGGTTTTATGCAGAGTTTTCTATATTCTTCATCTCAAAGCAAAGACATTGTACAGCAAGTACAACTTACAACAAGCGTATCTCTGGATATCTTGATAACTCATCACGAGATAAGTGTGTGAGCAAGTTGTCGGTTAGAAAACTGCAGAAGTTGTACATCCATGTGAGTAATTAATAGTGTCATTCAGAGAATATATGTTTAATTGATTTAATCCATCCATAATCAAGTAAATCAATCACTTTGAATCGTTAATACTATTAGTTATCAAACGTGTAACAAGTTTTGCTATATGAAAAGATTTGAAATAATAATTTCCTGTGAAACGTACATTGCTGTTACATTCGATGACAAGTTTTTAGGGACATCGGTAAAACAAGTACAAGTTGCACGACACGCATCGTAGGTGCAATTAACTGGAGCGTCAAATGTATCTGCGACGAAAAGTAAAGAAATTGTTACACATAGCAAATATTGCGTATCTGTTGTGTATTTTATTATGATATTACCACAATTGTTTGAGTTTCCCCAGTTTCTTTCTTTCATAAACCAGTCCCAGTTTCCGTGCATGTCAACTGCGCAGCAAATTTATGAATTAGCGCAAAATCTGTCGTATAATTAGAAAATTAAGATAATCTTTTTTGCTTCGTGCAAATGAAAGTTATGATAGATGAAAGTTATAGCGAATTCGATTCGATGGACGCACTCAGTACGCACTGATGCGTACATACATTAGTGTAAAGATATGTACTTAATATAATAAATATAAAAACAAGTTAAACCGTAAAATCTTTTACATATTTTATTGTACTGTTAAGTAAAATATTATCTTTTATAATTCGATATATTTACATTTCATTTTATGTTCAGATTAATTAGTATATGCTTTAATATCATCAGTGCGCACTAATAATGCGTCCAACTAAATTTGTTATTAAAATGCTATTAAGATTTGTTTTCACGATATGTGATTAAAGTCTCAAGACTAAAGATTATCAAAAAATTTATGAATGAATTTTATTGACAAATTTTTTTAGTAATCTCTTTAATCTTTAGGTAACCATACGTATATTGTAAAAACAAGTCGAAATGTGTGTTGTTATTAAGATGTTTGAGGAGTAACAAATAATCAAATTTTCATGAAATAATCAAATTTGTACCTACCATTTGAGTTGAAATTAAAATAGACCTGATAAGAACTGTGATTAAGTAATTAATGTAGATATGATTTGAAACATACAACAATTTTCTGTGGATTCATCGTCGCTATGTGGACAATCCGGGACGCCATTGCACCAGCTACGTTGCGGCATGCATGTGGTGCTGTTGAGACACTGGAAGGTGCCAATGGGACATTTATCTGAAATATAAAATTTAACGAAAATATGTCAGAGTTTTTGTGGTTAGATTTTTAATTACATTTTCATAGTAAATTGTATCATAAAATTGTGAGAATCGTTCTTCTGCGAAAATGTTTATCACGTATATAAACGTGCTATTGTTTTTTATTTGTTTATTATTTAACATGCTGTTATTTTTATTTGTGTTAACAATGTAATCTTTACTCTCTCGCTATATTTTGAAGGATTATGCATTTTTACTTTATAAAAAAACGGCGAGTACGGGTTAAGGAATAGAAAATAATTATTAAGTAGTTGTTGAACGTTGATAATGTTTATTCACTTATGATCTGCTATGCCATGAAAAAAAAAGATATTTAGGTAAATACAAATAATAAATAAAGATTTTATATGATAAAAAGTCAACAAATTTTCTTTTTTTATAATATTTAACATATAAACAAATTTTTCCAAAATAGTCCTTACGAATAGGAAAATAATAAATTTCTATTTTCAGGCGTTTTAATCAAAATTGTCAACAATATTTACAATTTATTTAATTATAATGTTATATAATAATATTATAATATATATATTTATTTTTCTTTTCGAAGCTATTGATCTTTATTAAAATATCTTAGAAGTAAATTTAAAGTATATAAAATTGCACTCTTGAATAATTATTTGAGGAGCAACAAAAGTTAATAATGAGATCTGTTTAAATAAATCTATTTGTTAGAAATGTTTTCTTTATATGTTTTTTTTTATATGAAGCTCGTGAACGAAATTAAAAGTAATGAATGATTTAACTGAAAACTAAGCTACAGTAGTTACTTAAATGTAATAAAAGCGTATATTAAATTTCATAAAATTTTGAAAAGTACATTAAATCACAAATTTCATAAAGTTTCATGAATAATTACATTTCATGTACATGTATACAAATATACTTTTCAGTTATAAATATATTAAATTTAATGTAATGTCATAAAATTAAATTCAAATTGTGTAATTTAAAAGTACATTAAATTTTATGAAATTTTTAACAGTGTAGATCTAATACCTTGATTTAAATAATACATAAGTCCAGAAAGCAAGCAGAGTATTGTAATCAGTGATGCACCGACGAGTACGATATGTTTATATTTCATAATTTTTTAATATATTTGCTTCCTTTAGCGAAATTTAATTTAATTTTTTAAGATTAATTACATTTTTTTAATTTAATCGAGGATTAAGAAACACTGTCTAATACTGTTTTGCAACACGAATGTTAATAATTATTTCTGATGTATTTTTGCTTACTGAACATAAATTCGTTAACAAAATTTGATTAACGTCACAATTTTGAAAAAAAATAGCATCAACGAGAAACATGATAATTTTGGTTTTCATAATATAGCATAATGTAGCACCGATACTAATTTTTTTTTTCTATATTTTATTAATGCCATATGAAAAAATTAAATTTTAGCTTTGAAATGTATTTTGTTCGTTCTTGTATGATTTTTCATTTTGGAAATATATTAATTTAAAAATTTACTATGTAATACATGTACGTATCTATATGAATGTTTAAATGTGTATATTACAAATACAAAAAATTAAATATTGATATTTTCGCGTGGCATTAATGAAACTTAAAAAAAATTAATGAAACTTAAATAAAAATGTTATAATATTATAAAAAACTATCAAAAAAACTATCAAAATTTCTTGTTTCTGCTATTTTTTTTTAAATTGTGGTGTGATAGCCAAATTTTAAAAACGGATTCATCTTCAACAAGTAAAAGTATATCGAAATTGACTGTTTATGCTCGTGATGAAAAAAAAAGAAAACAAATTTTGTTGGACAATAACTTTTATATTTAGATCACTATATACTGGATTTTTTTACGAGTGCCATGTAACTGGCTGGCTTTCAGAACGCTAACTGCATGACGCTAGTTGCATCCGTCTGCTCGTGATGTAAGCTTCAACATATTGCACACGCGCTCTTCGTCGACCCTGAAAGAGCTTTTGCTGTGAATGTATTTTTTCCAATCTTTCAAACAGTCATTTCCTTTATCCATAAGCATAAAAACGTGCGTTAACAAGACTTACCGCAGAGATTGCAAAATTCTTAATTTCTTGCAGTCTTCTCTATTACGAATGTCGCATCCCATTATTATAGGATAACATAATGTAAAGAATTATGTCTCAATTACTGTAATGATAAATAAATAAATATACATTATTGTCGATGTTATTGTAAAAACAGAACGATATTATCGTAAAAACAGAAATATAAATTTTTTAATTATTTAAGAAAATAATTCTGTCTTAGAATTAACAAATTGTAAGTTCTGAAGACAATTAATAGTTTAAATATTTTTAAAATAATCCTTCTAATGTTTTTAAAAATAAAGTAAACAAACTAGAAATATTTTAATTGTATGCAATAATTAACGTTGAATTGATTAGTCTTAAGAAGAATGTACTTTCAGAAATAAAGCTATTAAAAAGAATCCCTATTTGCTGAAGAATTTGTCATTAAAATTGCTTGCATATTCGATTCGCGAGTGAATTGCTCTGTTGATATTTCATCGATATTTTACACAATCAAGAACCATAGAATTAGGGATTAGTAAAAAAGTAATATCACTTTCAGACTCATTACAATACGTGAAGTTTCCCGCGCGAGAAATTTGGTTACTTTCTAAGAAAACTGTTCTTGTGCTTCAATATATTTAAATTTTTAATCATTATCATTTCTCAGAAAAGTTTTGCGCATTTGTACGTGCAGTTTGGAATTATTCAAGCGAAAAGAATCATTAATGAAAATATAGACGTATTCAGCAATTTTTGTCAATTGTTTTCATGAAATTGAGAAAAAGAGAAAAAATTTGATTTCACTAATTGACTCGCGGTTCTCGCGATTCCGATCATTTGAAACTTCAGGTTCGATAAAAGATTATGCAATAGAGTTATTTTATGACGAGCATATGTTGACATAGAAGTTGTTACTTTCGATATCCGGTTTGTGGCTGGAAAATAATGTCTAATTTTTTTTACATCATGTAAATCACAAGCTATATATATATATATATATATATATATATATATATAAATTTGTTCATAAATTTAGTAAAAAATATATAATATATAATATCAACAACATGTTAAAATACATAACTTTTGCCTTACTGACAACATTAATCGTATGGAAAAAACGTAATGTTCTGACGGAAAAGAGATCATCTGTGGCTTTTGCTAGTAATGATGAGGAGAAACATGAGAGAAGATATCATAATAATTCTATAAGGAAAGAATGATTTAGTGCAATAGTATCAATATTATTATTATGTTACATCAGTAATATCAATGTTTTTTGTGCCTACTTACTATTTTAGAAATTGCATTCTTTAATTATATTATATTCAGTAAATATTAAAAATTTAAGTTTTTTTAACAATAATTCAGCTCTTTCAAACAACTTTTATTTAAAATTTAACGCTTGAATCGTTGAAGATTTTTTAAAAATATCAGATATAAAATTGCTGTTATTTAAACAAATAAAGTATAATACTTATTTGCAAATTAATTTCTACAATATCTCGATATTAAGATCGCCGACTTGACATTATCTTGTAAATAACGGAGAATTCTCCACTAACATTTTCGACAGCTATACTCCCGATAACTATACTCTTCCGTACGAGCTAACATATCAATTCACATGACATATCAGAGATATGATGTCTTTTTACGCTCTATTTTGTCTATTTTGATCTATTTTGTGCCATTTTATTTAAATATTTTTTTATGTCTTATAATTTTGAATAATTTTGGTGATATTCATTAAAAAAAAAATTGATTTTTTCTAAAATAATAAAAATAATAAAAATAGAGGGCTATGAGCCGAGGAAGGACTTAGTGTTAAAATATAAAAAATAATAAACAAAGTTTAGTGAAATATACGTTTCGATCCCCAGAGTCATTCTCAATGTTAAAAATTAACAAATTTAAATTTAAACAAATTTAAATTTAAATTTATACTAATTGTCGTTTTAAATAATTAACAATGTTAAAATAACAAACTTCATTTTATAAACTAATTGCACTTAGTTGTACTTAGTTGCAGTTGTCAACGAATATCTTCGTCTCGATCAGACTCGGCATGAGTTAACGTATAAAAGTTTTAACAATAAAGTCTAAAAATTATGATATAAAATTAAATTTTAAGTCTTTGTAATTCATCATAACAATAGAAACTACAATTGAACTATTCTGTAATAAAGGAACTCAGAAATTCAGCTATGAAACGTTACTTTAATGAAAAAAAATCACGTCACAAAATTACATAATGAAATCATGTAATTAAAACAAAAGTAAATCATATAATGAATTGTCCCAAATCAGTATGATTTTTAAAAATCATTATTTGAAAAATTATTTTATTTTACCGGTATGAAATGACAATCGAGTCAGTACGTCTTCGTATGCTATGCATTGCTCGATTCTGAAAGCCATTATACTTAATGGCCGGAAAGTTTTACACATCTTTTCTCTGGAAACGTTCGGCACGGTAATTCTGATGATCTCTTCGCGAATGTTTCTAACAGGATAATTATGAATATCTGAAGCGCGACCGCTTTGTGTTTCTGGTTCATTTAATTTACCTATAAATAAACTACAAGGAGAATTAAACGGTATGCAGCTGCGCTCCATTGCAGATGGTAAAGACTTCGAGAACCATCACATAGTTCATAAATTTCAAACTGAGAATACATTATTAGTGATTCGAAAGGATGCACAAAATCCTTGTTTATTTTTTTTGCAAACAATAAAAAAATACTTATTTAAAAATATTGACATTAGTATAGCTTTATTATATATACGACGTATTGATACTATCTTTAGCGTTTTATAGTTTATATATAATACATACATACCTGTTTCTGCAATTTTTGCAATTTATTATATATAATACATACATACCTGTTTCTGCAATTTTTGCAATTTATTATTTGTAAATGATAATTATATTATATAAATCTTGTAGAATTACAATACTTTTTAAATTAATTATATCTTTAAAATACTGTGCAGTAAATTATACAGTACTTACGACAACTTGATTGATAATTATTGTATTGACAAGAAGAACTAATTTATAATGTAAATTTATCACTTAAATGGAAAATATCAATGAAACGTCAAAGATTGTACCACAATTGACTGCACATAGACTACAATATTAAGAATAGTTATAATATCTGGGATGATGGATAGGGTCATATTTATAAAATCTGTCAATCATGACAAGACAGAACGACCACATGTAATTTAAAATAATTTACCGATGTCGCTCAAATCGTTCCGCCTTCACACGATCGACATTTCGTTTTTTGGCTGAAGGAGTTGAAAGAAAAATTTATTTGTGTTTATTCAGAAGAGATACAGAGTGTACAATGTTCACAAGATACAAATTATGGATGCCCTTGCTCAATTTTTCATTTGTGCTATTGCCGATTGGTTGCGCAACAGATCGGTAATCATTATCGCGCACGTGCATACAGTATTCACGATCTATGCGCGGGTGATGCACACTCGGTCGACGCATTCGAATTTTCATGAGAATGCTCGGAAAACAAAAATAGCATTTGCAAGAGAAAGAGAGATGGAAAAAGCATTATCTCGCGGCTGTATCGTAAAGTCGGTATATGCGATTGCTCGCAGAAGTGCATCACGTACGAGCACGTACGGTCAATGTGCACGTAACAAATATAATTTATTTTACAGTAACTCATCGGATAAGTTTCTCGAGAATTGCGTATAAATTCATGAAGGTTTCCGCATACGATGTTTCGTTTGATTTCGGTAATCAAACGCATCACATATTGTATTGAAAAAAAAAAAAGAGCTTCAATCGTGACACAAGACGTGAGATCCTAAGAGTGATTCGTACAATATCTGCGCGATAAAATCATATGCATCGATTCCGCATTTCCCGCGACATAAATCCTCGCGACTGACTTGGTTCTTTTTTCCTCCTTCAGCGGAGTGTATTTCCCATTTCTGTCTCGTGTTTCCTCTCCCTTTTTTTCTACATATAATAAAAGATACGACTGTGGATGAAAGAGACGTAGCATTTCCCTTCCTGTTACCCCCTTGCCACACTATCGAAATTGCAAGACGCCCACGTCGGCCAATGGTGGTGGTTTTCAGGAGAGGGAGAGGCTACTAATGTGGGAATTGAGAATGTGCTACAGACATGTCTAGCTATCTCTGAGATAGAGAGAAAAAGAGAAAGAGAGAGAGAGAAAGAGAGAGAAAGAGGAGAGAAAGAGGTACGAATCGGGCGCATGACAGCCGCGAATCAGTAAAGGAGATAAGATTTGGCATACAAGGATAACATTGATGTTCACTAGTCGCGATCCTCGGTCTCCATTCGCCGATAGGTACCTCATCTGTTCGCTAGCGATCGTGATAACGGTCCACATTCTTATCGTACGCCTAAATTCTCGTTCAAGCTTTGTGCAAAGTATAATACAATCCCTGAACCTAAAGAATTTAGGAGATAGGTCCGGAATATACGGACAATTACTCGATGAGTTTAATGTATTGAGACAATGAGTGCTGCAATGGATGATCGGGAATTAGTGCAATAAGATTCGGAAAATTGATGTAAAAGAGATTTATGCGACAGATTTGAATACTATGGCATTTATGATTGATGAATTCTGATGATGCGTGCGCGTGCATTTCTTGAACTGCATACAGTTTGTTTTGTGAGAGAAATAATAATAGAAGTTTTACGTAGATAATATCAGTAGTAACGATGATAACAACTTGAGTACGACACGCAGCGACATAGGAGAAATATTAATAAATTAAACAAAAAAATTTATTTCGAAAGATATTCGAAAGAAAAACTGTATTATTCCAAATTCATCTAAACGGTGAATTTTTATAAATTTTAGTACGTTCATTCACATAAATCATCATGAGATTTTTAACTGTTCCGTTTATTCAGAACTACATACAATGTAATAATCATTTTATGTGAGAAATAAGTATGGATTAAAAAAAACTGAAAAATTTTAAAAATTATTCGATGAAGTGCCTGTACAATACATTATTGATGAAAACGTTAGCATCTTTGTCATATTTTATTGCATGATGCCATTTGAGATGTGAATTCGCGAAGTTTTTCGACTAATCGATATCATTTTCTAACTAAAAAAATGGCTCTGCGTAAGAAAAAAAAACGTATTGCACCGTAATATTCTTTACGAAACTTAATTGTTTCATACTACATGGAAAACATAATTTTACAAGTATCTAAGAATTTAGATATAAATCTAAAAATAAATTGGATTATTAATACAATTATGCAGAGTATGATACTCAAATATGATGCTGGAAAAAGTTTTGATATTCTAATAATTAACTTTACTTCTACATAATTATTTTGATGAATTATTATGCATCAACTAAATTATTTTTAAATTTATATCTAATTAAATTTTTAGATGCTTCAGCAAAATCATTTTTCCGTGTGAAAATACACATTACGTGTCTCCACAAATTGAACTTTCGTTAGTTATAATTATATGCGTGCGCATGTATATGTGCATGTGCGTATATTCACCAGAATTGGCAAAAAACGTTTTTTTTTAAAAAGAACAAAACATTGTGTTTTAAAAAATATGCTTTTAATGCTTTGTACATATTTTCAACAATATTATTACAATCATTTTAAAACATCGATTAAGAATGTTTTGAACAATTTAAAATATGATTTTTACCAACTCTGACATTCACACATCTACATATCGTTAAATGTTAATAAATTACGTGACGAAATGAATGAATGTCCAATTTGTTGGAGACAATCGCTGGATTCACACTGGATTCAACATGCATTGACGTTCTACAACCAATCAAAAAGTAGAATTTTATTTCGTATCGATGCAAAATCTAGTGTAAATTCAGCAATTCATTGCGACACGTTCCTTTTGTCGCCAAATAGAGATCCTAAGTGTATCAACTGTATAGACTTAAAGAACTTTATATTTGTACAAGAAAGAGAAAGACGTTAATAACAAAAACAAAAATGTATGCATAAACTAAATGTTTTTTCCAATGATGCGTAAAAATTATATTTATTAAAATATTTGAGCTTCGCACAAAGCACATCTTGGATTTAGCAAAGTAAGATTAGGCAAGCAATTTAAGAAAATATAAGAGCTACAAATATTTTTGTTTAGAGAGAAGTATAAAATAAATTTGTTTGCAGAACAAAAGACATTCGATATTTTAATGATATGTCGGTGAATGAACAAGTCTCATAATATACTAAAATTTTTTACAACATAATCACGAAAAATTTTTAAACAGATATTTACGGACAGATATAACAAATGAAGTATTTAATCATTACTGTATTGAATATCGCTATACATTATGCATACATTTACGTATCGATTAAAAAAATGAGTAAACTTGAATGACTTTATGAGGAGATTCTGCAATTAAAGTTTGAAAAAACAATATTTTAAAGAAATAAAAATGAAGCGATTATTTACTTAATTTCAAAACAAATCTATCCGACCTCATCTGTGCGTTATGAATCAAATAATTTCTAAATCATGAATGATTATTAAAAATAAAATCTAGGGAAAAATGTAGGAAAAAAGATTTTCTCTTTTTACGTGGAATCTATACAGGAGAGCAATTACAATGTCGATCGTTAACTCATAAAATAAATCCATGACTATTCCACAGTACCGTATGATCATTAATAATGAATTTGATTGGATACATTTATGTATACTGATGTATCTAAACAAATTCGTTGTAATTTCTTATATGCTAAATTCTTTAAAGAAAGAGTCATGTTTTTAATCATATCACATACAATACGTGTGGAAAGCAAAAGGAGGTTTATGATCAAACCAACTGGCCTAGTTTTCTTTGTACGGTACTGTAACATACCTCAATCCCAGATTCAAGCATAGAATTAGCGTGAATTCATGAAAAAGTGAAGAAATAAAGTAGCTCTATTACTGTTTCTTAGTACATAGGAAAACGCGTATTTCGATCAATAAATAAAACGACTCGTCGAGACAAGCTTTGAAAGAGTGAAACCTCATCATCTCAGGCGCATCTACGAATATATATACACAATAACGGAATGATTCCTAATCACTAAACATTGAATCATGACACTTGCAAAGCGTTATAATCAACATTTTCATGTTATACTTAAAATTTAATTAGTAATTACCGTTAAATTGTTTATATTGCATTAATAAAAATTCCAACGTAACAACTGAGTTGCCAGCGGTGTCGATTATGAAAGAGAAAGTGGTATTTCTTCTTATATTTCTCAATACTAATATGAATTGCGTCTGAAATCTTTAATTTGTCAAATATTACTCTGCAAGTACTTGATTTTTACGTATACTGCGGTATTCGCAAGTTTCGTTTACAAGTACCAAAGAATGAACATCAAATACCTTGTAGCATACGATTAGTGGACATGCCTTTAACACATGAATCGAGGACTGTAATAGGCGAGAAGATAATCGGAATCAGGATCAAGGATCAGAGTCGTAGACTGGGAGCGAAGGTAGTTGAACACCTGAAAAAACTCACCGATTGGTGACAGGTGGTTTCAATCATCCAAGTGTCAGCCCAATTCTAATTCGTTAAAGCTATAACTTTGTTTCTGAGCAAAAACTAAAAGGCGGCTCCATACGAAACTGTTTCACGCAATATAATCATCAATAAGATAGTCAATGGCCTATTTGGGATGTTTCATTTACAAGTTTCTATTCTTATCTTCCTAAAGTGACTATTATCTACGTAAATAAAACTCTCTGTAAATAAAACATCCTCGGGTTTATGCCAGTGTCGGTGATTCTTATAATGCAATTACATTATCGATTGCATTACAGTTGTATAGCGAAAAATAATGAAGAAAATCATTATTAGCGTCTTTCTTTACGTGCACAATGGTAAGCTTCGGGAGCAAATAATATTCTATATTGTAACTTGCATGGAATATCTAATTCTTATAAATAATAGCAACATTAAGTATCGCGTAAATAATAGTTCATACTTAGTACAAACAGTAAAGCGTATTAAAACGCTAACAGTACAATACTGTTTGCAAGTCCCTAAACAGGTAGATCATGGTATGTAACTTGCATACGAGTAATAAAGTATATCAGAGTTACTTACAACTAAATCATATGCATTTTTAAAGCATATTCCGCAGTGCATTATAAAAATGCACTTTATATAAGAATATATTTTATATTTTGTGTTTTTTTTCTAACATGCGGAAACACTCGCAAAAATACGGAAATTTCCATACATGTAATTTTTTCGATCAAACTATTTTTGCTCGTCATATAAATTATGTAAAATTATGTTACATCAAGTTATTATCAAATCTTAAGTTCCTTGTTCAAGTGTTTATCGATAAAAAAAAAGAGTAATGTAAATGATATATACAAAAAGGAAATATAAAAAGTATGATTACTATTGTTTTCAAGCGAAATAGATTTAACCTTCATGGTAGCAAATTTCTTTTAACTATGCGTCTCAAAAGTATTACTTCAGTGATACAGATGACATCACAGACACTGGCACAATCGCTTAAGCTTTCAGCGTAATTGTTCCCATTGACTGTCGATGTTTTTTTTATAATACTATTAATTATAGTGTCTCACATAAACACATAAATCGTCATCAATTGATTGATTCCACCTGGACAGCTTCCTCCATTGCGCTGTTTTGCTTTTACGAAACGAAGGACTTACAGTGGGCAGTGGATGGTTGCATGAGAAATGTTTACAGTCTAGATGACCCAGAGGAGCATCTGTGGATTGATGTGAGATAATAATTCCACGATGATCAAGTGCATACGAATCCTTCCTGCGCTACTGAAGTTGTACTAGTAGGTCCTTCCTAAACAACAAATATACATCAAGGAAGAATAAATTATATATATAGAATATATTATTATTAATTGTCGTGAATAAAAAATTAAGTTTATCTTAATGCATTTCCATTCGATGAAATATAAATTTTGCGATTGAGTGCCTCCATGAAATAAAGAAGAAATTATTTAATTTGTTATAGCATATAAATTTTCCTATTTCTTAGCTTTAAGATATTTTTTAGAATCATGAAATATATAGGTAAATTGCTACCGATGTTTACATTTCTAGCACATCTAGAGTTCTATATCAAGCAAAAGAAAATATATCAATAGATGAATACAATGTAAAAAAAGTAGATAATTAAATCTGTTACGTGTTATCATGCGTCTACTCTTTTTTACTTCTTACCTAGCAATAAGATGGAGAGAAAAAAATTTTGTGATAAATTAAAATTTTTCACTTACTATGTTTTATTTTCATGTTTAATTTTATCCTGTTATAAAGATTATTATTCATTATGTATAATATCTTACGTCCTTATTAGTTGATAGAGTCGGTTTGTATTCATCCATACTGAAGCCAGAATTACTATCTTCTCCGCAAGATTGAACTACTAACGTTGTGTTCTCCGCCTAGAATAGGATAAATGTTTATAAAAAGATTAGACGATTCAAGTGATGCATATAAATGTAAAGAATTACATTTAATAATTAATGTTGTGTTCTCCATCTAGAATAGGATAAACGTTTATAAAAGGATTAAATCAATTCAATCAAAGTGATGTGTACAAGATGTCCGGTCATAATAGGACCTCCTATGAGTACATAGAGTAGATTAAGCTGTATCGAAGTCCTGTAAAATTTTGCTATTTTTACAATAGTTAACGAGATATTAATTAGAAATCGAATGAGATCGCCAAATATATATGCTCAGCCTCGGTAGTCTTTAATTAATTTTTTGTTAACTATTGCAAAAATTACAAAATAGTACATTTTTTCATTTAATTTCGTCCGCTCTACTTACCCATGAGAGATAATCTGATTATTACTGAACACTCTGTATAAACATAATATCCGTACATTTAATTCTATATCTAGATGAATTTAAAATATTTTGTTTTTCTTCGACTATTTTATAGCATATATGTTATAAAATATATGCTACCCACTTGTTCTTCTGCCTCATTGATTCGTCGCTTTTTTCCACACGCATCAAGCGTCTGATCTGATAATCTCTTTCTACTTGTATCGCCTTGACTCCGCGGCGATACACTACCACTGTTTCCATTTCCAGCAATATTGCCGTTTCGATGCATATTGCTAGAAACCTGCAAAAATTGTATAGTAAGTATGTAATTGGATATTTTAAATTTCAATTTCTAGTGAGTAAACTAATAATTGAACTGCTTATAAAATATAGATTTATATTCTCTTGTATAATATATATGCAAACATTCTAAAAATATTCTCTAGTATAATATATATATGTAAACAAAAATTATCAATGTTAAAATAAAATTCAAGTAAGTAGAGTATATTTCCCAAACCTTCCTTTCCTTTTTCAGTAAACTTGGAGATACATAAGTGTGCAAATCCTTCCTTTTTACATGTTTAGCCTCAATCCACATTCCCTCTTTGAACATATTTATTTGTTCTGCTTGCCTTTCAACTATAAGAAATACATATATAATTATATATTCCAAATGTGTATAATTTATAAGCTATCAATTAAATGTACTTAAAACTCAGTCGTTACTGAGATCCGATAATTTTAACAGTGTCTCATGCCATGTCTTAGCGTCGAGAAGACTATCGTGTCTTCAGGTAGTAAAAAACTTACCTGTATCCACAAAGGATTTGATATCGTATGTGAGGTCAACATTGATATTCTCGCCCTTTTCGCTTTTCTCGTTCTTTTCGCACTTAGAAAAAGCCAGGCCGATAAACCACATAGAACAATGTTTGCCCGATTCGGGATTTAATGGTGGGAACGCCTCCGGATTAACGTGTGCCAAAGTAATATGAGGATTCCTTTCCAACATACCTGTGAGAATAGTTGTGATTTTGCCAATTTGGCATCCGCGAATTATTAGTATCGTAATGTATGTACACACACACACACACACACACACACACACACACACACACACACACACACACACACACACACACACACACAAAAACACACACGCCCACACACCCGCACACACACACACACACACACACAC
>Ga0157364_1003225_pt1 | contig 15755 bp, 12 predicted proteins | sample AttsexASBM2_FD_111476 | JGI IMG/M metagenome (GOLD analysis project Ga0157364, IMG submission 111476) | Fungus gardens microbial communities from leaf cutter ant in Ribeirão Preto, State of São Paulo, Brazil - Atta sexdens ASBM2 | ecosystem: Host-associated > Fungi > Mycelium > Unclassified ...
GACAACACATGCTGGCCTCATGTTTTACTCATGGTCATTTAGGGTAGGGTGCACAGTAGCTAGCACGGACCATGGGTAGTAGTATATAAGGTAGACTACTTTGTATCAGGAACTCTATCGAGTTCTCTTGTGTTACTCAATATAAGAGTTGTCTTATTGCTTAACCCTTTGAGCTTTAAGTCATAACAAGCATATCAATGTAGTAATATAATTAGTTACCTTCTAAAATTAGCCTGACAGCTGCTATGACAGATGACAGCTCCCATCAGGTATGAGTTTTGATCATGTGATAGAAACAGCTTACATACAGACTATTACTCTTTTGTATATATACTTCTGTGTCTGAGGATTAGATCTCAGACTTAATAACATTAATTATTCCTGTTGATACTACTCATTACCTATTATGATTATTTCCTTATACTGAACCTCTAAAACATCATTAAGTTCAAACACCACAACTAGTGAGTAGCTCATTTATAATAAAGACTGTGGGATATAATAAAGTAGGTTAATAAATGCAAGTTACTAGCTATTGAAGCCTTGCAATATAATAACTGACTATATATTGAGATCAATAATCTATGACAAGCTCTTCATCAAATATTCAATTCAGCCCAAAATTATCAAATCAATACAAGTATTTTGAACAAACTTTCATCAAAACTGTTATTAATAGAGTCTCCTTTTTCAAATGAGGAATTTACAAGTGCCACCAATAAGTATAATAATTCATCTACTCTAGGCTTTGATAGGGTTTTGTAAAAGTATCTCAAAATAGTTGTTAAAAATACTGAATGTTTAAAGAATTTTGTTAATATTGCTAATACATGCATTGACTTAGAACATTAGTCATTGCATTTCAAATCATCATCATCAATCATCATTTCAAAGCTAAATAAGATATATTACAATTCCTCTCAATTATTTTGTCCTATCATTTTCTTAAATATCTTAAGTAAGCTGATTAAAAAAGTTATTGGTGAAAGACTTCAATTTCATTTAATATTTAATAACTTTGTCCATTCTAATCAACTTTGGAGAGCTTAAACAATATTTGACTACAAACATGGACATTTTTCTCACTCATCTTATTCATTCAGGATATTTTGGCATTTGATATTGCTTAGTTTTTCCTATTTCTCAACTATCAGATACTTTCTCTTATTTTGAGAAAAGCTGGTTTCAATTCTAAAGTTTCATATTTCTTTTCTGACTATTTAGTTAGTAGGAAAATACAATTTTTATATTTGCTCTTTATATTTCTCCTATTTTTCATACTTTTGAAAAAAAGAGTTAAAATCTAAAAATCTCCATTTTATTTCTTTCATTTATAAATCATAGACTTTTCATTTCTCAATAAAAATCTTTTAAAAAAGCAAACTCACATCTCTTTTGTAGTTATAGTATCATTTCTGCCTTACTTAAACAGTTTAGACTTGTTATTGAATATAGAAAAACTAAAGTTTTTCACTTTTCTAGATTACATAGTTTCTTTGACCCTTCTCCTTTGGATCTCAGCCATGTTAGGAATCCTATTCTTTGACCTAAAGATTTGTAGAGATATCTCAGGTTTATTTTTGATAGAAAGCTTTTATTTCATCAACATGTCAAATTCTATTCCAACAAAGCACTGTTATTTGTCAAGTGTATAAAGATACTCAGAAACTTCATACATAGACTTCTCTCTTATTAGAAATATCTTCTCTATAGAATGTATATTCTACCTATAGCTTTTTATAGCTTTTTTTTATGATATTACAACAAAGTGCCTCTTTTGTATCTGCTTAATAAGCTTAGAAAATTGTAACATTGAGCTACTTTGTAGATTTTAGATGCCTTCTATACCTCTCCTACTATGGGAATTAAAGCTATTGCTAGTTTGATTCTCATTCATTTACATCTTCAAAAACTAAGTGGAAGACTTCAATTAAGAATTTTTTCACTCTTTTTCAATCATACTATCAAGTCTTTCCTTAAAAAGAGATATACCAGCAATTCTCTTTCTCATTAGAAAACATGACTTTCAAATAATGATCAAGAGTTTGGTTACCAATACCAACATTTGTTTTAATAGATTTTTTTTCATCTTTTGACTCTTTAAATAGTGAATTTTCCTCTAGGTCTAGACTAATTGACATTTTTCCTAGTTGCTTCTCATTTTATGAAGCTGATTACTGCAATAAAGAGAACAAGGCTGTCTACCTCCATAAACTTGATTATCTTGTACTTAACACTTTGTCTGATTCTCATACTGTCATTATTATCTCTGATGCCAGCATTAGAAACAATATTGCTACATTTTGTTAGGTATAGTTTATACTGGGGGTGAAAGTCCATGGGATTGGCTTAGAGATGTGAGCTTTGTAAAATGACCTTAGCTTCAGCTTATATGCTATGCCATCTGTCTATCACATAGTTGCAATTTCAGAAGAAAGGAAGAAGTCTGAGATAGTAGTGAGTACTGATTGGTATATTGCCATTGAACACCAGAGATCAGGTTCAATAAGAGTTATCTTCATCAATTATCAGACTAGCAAATTACAGTATAGCTATTAGTCTTATATACAAGTGCTGACTATTGGAGATGTCTAGAGTTACAGTAGTATAGTTTTTATTGCTCCAAGTAGAGGTTTTAGTGGTGGAACACAGATAGAAGTATGACTCTGCCATGGAAGACTGAGTTAAATAGGAGTATTCTTGTCATCAAAGATGGAATACTCAGATAGTTGCATTACTGCTATGAGGACATGTTGTGAGAAAGACAGGCTTGTATAGTAGATGTTGGAAAAGCAATATTACTATAGGGATGTATTTTCTGGGCAGGTGGACTTGACATATAATATATCTATCACTTACATTTATTTATTCTTCAGTCCTACTAAGAAGATATTTTATCATACTGTTGATATTACCATAGCAGAGGTAGAATTATTCATAATTAGATGTAGAATTAATCAGGTGATTTAAATTCCTGATTTTTTTACATCATTGTTATTACTAATGCTTTATATATGGTGCAAAGAATTTTTGATTCTACCATCCATCCTTATCAACTCTAATTAATCACTATCTTAAAAGACCTCAGATTGTTTTTTGAGAAACATTCATCTAATACTATTGAATTTTAGAATTGTTCTAGTGAATGACTTCTTTATATGTCTGTGAATAAAGATATGAAGAAATTCAATCTTATTCTACTATTTTCTTGCAAAACTTTGTGGAACTTCAACAAAAAGGAAGAAAGTAATAGTATTATTAGATAATAGCATATGAATTTTCAGGCATTGGATTTTAAGGGAATTATAATTGGTCATTAGAAATTACTGGTAGCTAGAAGTTACAAAGAAAGTGAAGTAATATATAGAAGGATATAATCAGTATTAGAGAATGAAGAATAAAATGGAAATGTCAGCAGAAAAATTAAGACTGAATACAGTACCAGAAAGACCATGGCAATATATATCAGTGGGTTTTACTATAAAGTTACTAGTATCAAGAGATCATAACTTAATTTTGGTAGTATATAATAGGTTTTTGAAAATGTTGCATTTTATAGTAATAACAGAAAAAATAATGGTAGAGAGTTAGTGAGGCTGTTTAGGAATAATATATAAAAGTTGTATAAGTTGCCTAAGAGTATGTTTTCAAACAGAGGTCTACAGTTTGCAGTAGGATTAATGAAAGAATTGAACAAGATATTGAAGATAGAAATAAAGTTATCAACAGCTTTCATCCATATACAGACAGACAAATAGACAGACAGACAAAGAGAACAAATTAGAAGCTGGAATAGTACTTAAGAATATATATTAATTATAGACAAAACAATTAGTTGGAATGGTTGGCAATTGCAAAGTTCATCTTTAATAACAAAGTTATTTTATAACAGCAACATATCAATCAGCACTTACTCCCATTTTAGACTTCTTCCTCTTATCTGAAGTTATAACCACACAGTAGACAGATAGCATAGCACATAAGCTGAAGCCAAGGTTGTTTAACAAGTCTGTACATCTCTGAGTCCACTTTGTAGACTTCCACCTCTGGTGTGAACCATACCTGACACATGTTTACTTTATAGCTGATATATAGACATTAGGATAGTGTTATAACTTAAAACTTATAGAGTAAAGTCAAAAAAAAACCTTGTATTAGGGTTAACACAAGAGAACTTGATAGAGTTCCTAGTACAATATATCTATCTTATATATACTAGACTAATGGTCTGTACCACATAAATTTTAGCCTACTCTAAAGATTATGTATATTATATACTATTGATATATGGTATAATATTATTCTCCTAGAATCTTCTATATTCTTTTATGTATTACATGATTGTGTGACCATGACTTGTGACTGTAATTAGTGTGACTTGATATATGATATCATACTAACTTCTAACTCTAAGTCTAAAATAAGAAAAGAAAAAGAAAATAGAAATAAGAAAAGAAACAAAAATAAAGAGTCTATTATCTTCAATTCTGACATTACCTCTGGAGGAACTGACTTTTATTTTTACCAGTTTCTTTCCAACTTCCTCAGATATTCTTCCTCAATATAACATCTTTACTATATATTTTTCTAGCAACTTTTCTCTTCTAAAGTCTCTTTCCTCTACTATATCCAATTTTTCCTGTCTTCTTACATCTGCATTAAACCTTTCTTTGAATTCTGCTACCACTTCTTTTGTATTTTCTAAATCCTTCTCTTTTTTCCAAGTATTGTTTTTTACTATAAATCTCTTTTATCACACTAGATACTTTACTATTTCCCTTACTTTTCTTTTATTTATTTATTTTATTTCTACTGGTTCTACTTCTTCTACTTTCTGCCCCTCCATTTGCTCTCTATATCTTACTACTTGACTAATATTTACAACTAGATGAATTATCATTGAAGTTGGCAGTTATAATTTGACTACATTGGTAGAAACTGCCTTGTTGATGATATATAGACCAACATATCAGTCTACTAATTTTTTTGCTGGTCTTTCATACTCAACATCACTTTATCAGTACTGCTCCAGCTTCCTTCTGTACTTTCTTCATTCTTTTTACAAACTCTGTCACTTTTTTCTACTTTTTCTTTTCTTGTAATATTTGCTCTCATTCTTAGTTTTCTACCATTACAACTTAAGCTCAAGTATATACACTTGGCTAATGGTCTGTACTACACTAACCTAGCCTTCTTTAAAGAAATATATATACTATATGCTATTAATATATAGAATAATGTTATTGTTTCAGAACCTTCTACAATATCTTATATAACATATAGTTATATGACTATGACTTGTGACAGTGTCATGTGATGTGTAATATCACACTAAATCCTAATTTTAAGTCTGAAAAACAAAATAAATAAAAATAAAAATGAGAAAAGAAAAATGAGAATAGATAAAGTCTATTGTTTTCAACTCTGATATTATCTCTCCTTTAAGGTTTCTCCCTAACTTCCTTAAAGTGTTATAGTATGCTTAGACTTGAATATTTTTCTTTTTATTTATTTTTCTTAATTTAATGTTTCTTTTCTTTTCTTTTTCTTTTTCTTGGATGATAAAAAGGCATGTGACCACAGTCACATAACATGTCACACAACATAATGTTATAAGTTTAGATTCTGGAAGAAGAGCTGAAAAGATAATATCAAGATGTATATTAATAGTATATTTATCTTATGGTATATACATAGTACACTCATAGCTGATATATAGACTTTGAGGTAGAAGTATTTATTGTTAGCATGGACCATGTATGTATCATATAAATAGGATAGCAATTCATTAGAGACTTCTTGTTAAGTTCTCTTGTAATTCCCATAAGATACTTTACTTATAAGTTTATCTTAGTAGTTTTATTAGTCTTTTGACTAGTGGTTGCTATAACATAAAGTCTCTTTCTTCTACTATATCCAACTTTCCTTATTGTCTCACTTCTGTATTTATTTTCCTCTTGAATTCTGTTATTGCTTCTTTTACATTTATCAAGTCTTTTTTTTTCTTCCAAGTGTTATACTCTGCTATAAACTCTTTCCATTGTACTAAATACTTCACAGTTTCTCTTATTTTTCTTTTATTTAGAATTTTTTCTATCTCCCACTCTTTAACTCCATTTACTTCCACTAGTTTCATATTTTTATTCTTTGTTCCTCTACTTGTTCTCTGTATTATACTACTCTACTGACATTTATAACTAGGTGAATTCTCATCAAAGTTGGCAGTCATGATTTGACTGTATTAGTAGAGACTACTTTATCAATGATATATAGGCCTATATATTGGTCCACTAATTTTTTTGCTAGTCTTTCTTTGAACGTCAAATCTTTTATACTCAACATTACTTTATTGTTCTTCTTCCATTCTTCTACTTTCTTTCTTCTCCTATCTGCTTACTGCTTTATTTCCTCCTATGGTTTTCTTAATACCACCTCTGCTTTCTCCTGTACTTTCTTTATCTTTTCTACAAACTTAGTTGCTTTCTCTACTTTTTCTTTTCTTTCTGCCTCTATTCTTAATTCTCTACTATAATTTATCATAAATGGGGACATATTGGTTGCTAAATACATTTTATTGTTGACTGAAAATTCAACTGTCACTAGCTATTCTAGCTAATCTTTCTGTCTATAATCTACAAAAAATTGGAGATATTGTTCCAACTTCTGATTCATTTATTTGGTCTACCTATCTGTTTGTGGGTAAAAGGATGTCAACAACTTGGTTTCAATTCCCAACATCTTGTTTAGTTCCTTTGTTAATTTTACTACAAAATATGGCCTTCTATCCAACACTGTACTCTTTGATAACCCATGTAATTTAGTCTGTCCAAACCTTAAACTTGAATTTTGTACCTTCTAATAGATGTCTTTAGTTTTCTAATCCTCTAATCATTGCTAACATCTTCTTGTCATAGATTTCATAGTTTTTTTCTGTCTTATCAAGAAAATTTAAGAGGTATGCTACTGGTCTCTATTTTCTATCTTTACATTTCATAGATAATACCTCTTCTATTGCATAATCTGATACATCAACTTCTATCCTTATTTTTTTATCTAAGTCTGATGCTGCTAATACTACTTCTTTTGTAAATCTCTTTTTTAAATTTTTAAATATCTTCTCCTGCTTCTTTATATAGTTCCACCTTTGATCCTTTTTTACCAAGTTATATAACAGTCTAGCTATGAATGTGAAATCTTTAATAAACTACGAGTAGTAGTTAGCTAGTTTCAAAAACTTCTGTATATTCTTAACTTTTTTTGGAGTTGGCCAATCCAATACTCCTTTTATCTGTTCTTTCTCTATTTTAATTCCTTCTGGTTCAATCATCACTTCTAGAAATCCTACTTCTCTTATCTTTTACTTTTACTTCTCTAGTTTTATATATAGATCATTTTCCACCAATCTTTTCACTACTTTCTTTACTACCTCATTATATTCTTCTTCTTCTGTCTCTACTATAACATTGTCAATAAAGCTTGTTACTTCTCTAGTGTTGATCAAGTCCCATAGGATTTTATTTATTATTATTTGAAATATTGCTGGAGAATTTGTGAGTCTAAAGAACATTACAGTTGGTTTAAATAACCTTTCTAGTGCTGTGAACACTATCTTCCACTCATTTCTCTCTTTTATCCATATATTATTGTAGCCCCTCTAGTGTATCTGCTTCAAGTCCTCAAAAACATGCAACAAAGAGATGCTCTATAGATCCTTAGAGCATTTTGTACTTCTCCATCATCAGGTATTGAGGCTATTGCAAGCCTTATTCCAATACAATTACACTTTCAAAAACTTGGTGGAAGACTACAACTCCAAACTCAATCACTTCCACTAAATCAAATCATCAAATTGTTATTAGAATCAAGGTTTTCTTCTAACCACAAACTTCATCATTGATTGATGAAAAAGTTGACCCCCAAACAGAGACTAAAAATCAAAGGTCTCATTATTGATACTAATAATAGATTGAATGGAATTTTTAACTCTTTTGATTCTTTCAACAAAAATTTTTGCCTAGAAATAGACTAATTGATTTGTTCTCTAGTTGTTTTTCTTTCTATCTTTTAAATAGATAAAGTACTGAAACTAGAAAAACACATCTTTGCAAACTCAATGAAATTATCTTCAATGCATCAGATGATTCTAAAGCTGCTGTCATCATATTGGATACCAGTATCAAAAATAATGTTGCTATGTCTATTGCTCATATATACATTTATAATTCTTCTATTGTTAAAACCATCCACCATGCTATAAAATATTACATCTACCAAAGCAGAATTATTTGTTATTAGATGTGGTCTAAATCAAGCTTCTCATTTAGTTAATATTAAATGTACAGTTGTCATTACTAACTCCCATTCATGCAGCAAAAAAATCTTTGGTTCATCCATCCATCCATATCAAATCCAGACTTTGGCTATTTCCAAGAAAATTAGGGAGTTTTTCAAAAGAAATCATCACAATTTCCTTAAATTTTGAGATTATCCAAGTCAAAACAAATAGTCACTTCATGATATTATCAATAAAGAGACAAATCTATCTCCTATATTTCCATACAAGTCTTCATGAGACTTCAGCCAAAAGTATGAATGTAACAAAATCTTAAACAAGTGGAAAATGACATTTCAAGATTCAGATGACAAAGGGAGAAATTTTCTAGAACTCCTTGATAACAATCTCAATCATTAAACTAACATATTCTAAAGATGGGTCTTAGCTAAAATATTTTGGTCATTCAAACTCACTATATGCAAGAGCTACAAGAGCTATAGTCAATCACACTCCCATTGTATCATTTAAGGTTCTTTTCATGAGAAAACTTTGTGTGTTTTTGCAGTATTTATCCAATTAAAACAAGAAGACATATATTCTACAAGTGTAAAAAATATAACAATTACTGGAATTCAAGAAGGGATACACTAGCTTATTTCACTTTATTCCTGGAATTCAACAGTGATGCTTTTTCTGAAAGAGAAAGTATTACTTAGTTGTTATAGACACTTTGAATAGTAACAATTTTCTTTTCCTTTTATCTAATTTTTGGATTGAATATTTCTTTTTCTTTTTCTTTTTCTTTTAATTATTTTGGACAATGAAGAGGCACGTGACACTGTAGTCACATGATATGTCACATCATGTGACATCATAGACCTAGAACATAATAGAAGAATCTGGAAGATGATGTTAGAGCACATGGATACAACATGGTGATCTTGAGTAAGAAATAAGGTGAACATAAGGATGAAGTATGGACATAAAGGCAGGTTTAATCATTAGTAGCATGGACCATGTGTAGTTTATATAAATAGGGTAGTAATTCAGCAGAGACTCCTTGTTGAGTTCTCTTGTGATCCTCACATCAATAGCCTACTGAGGGCTTTGCTGCTTGTATGATTATTGGTCTTTGTGACTAGTGGTTGCCACAACATTAGTATACTTAAGATGTTGTCTTTTATTGTATTTTTCTTTTTTTCTCTTTTTTCTTTTCTTTTTCATATCATAGTTCTCTCTCTTCTCTTTCTTTTTCTATCTTTCATGTCATTTCCCTCTAAATTTATGTAACTACATAGTAGTTACTGCAGTCTTCCACCAAGCTTCACATTATAAATTGTTGATTTAAAAAAATACCAAGTATTCTGCTTAGGATAGTATCTAAAGAATAAAGATTGTAAGTAAGTTATCTTGGATCTGGATAGTTCTCAAATAGAGAAATGGAAATCTATAGAGTTGTTAAGATATCCAATAAAGATATTCAAGGAGTAATTAATACAGAATGGGCAGAGTTGATCTATACTAGAAGAGATTTGTAAGTGTAGATAAGAAGGTAAGTGTCATCTATAGATTGGAATGGATATGACTAAATTGATATATGTGTCAAGTTCACAAACAGTGGACTTTGTTTTTCTTCATCTTCATTCTCCTTTTCATTTTCATTTTGATTAATTTTTCTATTTTTCTATTTTTAGAACATAGGGTTAGGGCTAGTGATAGTCATAAGTTATAAGATACATAGAAGAACATAGAAGGTTCTAGAAGGATAATGTCATACAATGTGTAATACACATGCTGACCTTAAGGTATATACATGGTCATTTAGGGTAGGCTAGATTTAGCTCACATGGACCATTGGATATTTGTATATAAGGTAGACTATCCTGTACAGAGTTCTCTATTGAGTTCTCTTGTGTTACCTAATACAAGGTTGCCTCTTAACCCAACTCTAAGGGCTCTGAGTTATAATAATGTGACATTAACATCAGATAAGTTTAAAGAGTACAAATAAGAAAATATGTGTTATATTCTAAATCTAGTCACATTTGTCTCAATTTATAGATAACATCTACTATTATGATTCTAAGCTTAGCTTAGATTATAACTTAGACAAATACTTAAGCAAGAGATAAGAAATGATTAATTAGTAAAGTATAAGAATAAAAGATTATATTTACAACTATATATATCTAATAAATATAAGAAAAGGAAAAGATATTTTTGAGGAAAACATTAAGAAAAGCATAAGAAAAATGTCATAGTGTGCTTAAACTCTTATATTTTATTTTGATTTTCTTTTATTTTTATCTATTTTTCTTGATTTGATTTCTTTTTTTCTTTTTTTTCTATTTTTTTTAAATTCTTAGACAATAAAGAGGCATATGATCACAGTCACATGATATGTCACATGACATGATATTATAAGCCTAGAATGTAGAAGAAGGGCTAGAAGAATACTATTATTTTTAGTACAAACTATGTACTAGTAGTATAAATAGAATAATATATTAAGAACTTCTTATTGAGTTCTCTTATAATTCCCACAAGATTCTTTTATTATAGATGCTGACTAATATAATATAAATATTAGGTATTAGAACAACTGAACAAAGATCATAGTAATATAATAGAGATTACAACTTTAGAAAAATCTAAGTTTATTGACAAGTAATATCTAATATATGATTCATCTTTAGAAAAACCCAAGAGAACAGAATGAGGTTTCCCAGAGGCAATAGCTACTGTAAGTATTATAATTTAAAACTTTGTGTAAGAATAAAAGACTACTTTTGTATTAAGTAACATAAAAGAACTTAATAGAGTTCCAAGTACAAACTAGTCTATCTTATACATTACAGACTATAGTCTGTGTGCACACTATACTAACCTACCCTAAAGTACATATACTTACTATAAGGTTAACATGCTGTTATTATGTTATATAATATTATTTGTTCTAGAACTTTCTATATTCTTCTCTATGTTATATGATCCTGTGACCATGACTGTGTTATGTGATATGTGACCACCACACCTTAATCCTAAGCTCTGATAAAAAAGAAAAGAAAAGGAAAAAATTTAGAAAATAAAAATAAAAATAAAATAAAGTTTACTGTTTATAACTTTAACACTAAGTACTTTACTAGTTTATAGCAATTAATGATATAAGGCCAGAATGTTACATCCCAATCTAGTTATATCTGTTCCAACCTATAGATTATATCTTTTTTCTTATTTTGTTAAACATGGTTTACATCTTATTATTCAAGATCTAATGAGATATCTTGGAAGTCCAAATAAGTCAGTTTGTATGTTATCCAAGAATGTGGAAAACAAGATTGTAATAATCTTTGGCTTTAGCTTATATGCTGTGACTTATGGAAACACACTAGTTATATATTTTGAAAAAGGACTTAGAAACTTTTAGGAGATTGGAACTACTAAAAGATAGCAAGGCATATCATTGCTAATACCAGGAATTAGTGCTAGTTTTGGTTGATTTTCAGAATAAAGCTAGTATAGTATAAACTACCAGTTTATATAATATCTAGAATAGTTATCTGGAATGGAACTAGTTATCCTAGATACTGATGGTTTTTGGATGTTGAAGATGAAAGTTCATAAAGTTGGCAAAAAACTAGCAAGAACATCTAAGAGAGAATAGAGAGAGATGATATATACTGGAAAAGGTTAAAAAGTGTGAATAAGAGAGCAAGTGTTATTAGTGGGTTGGAATAGATAGCTAGAATAGGATGTGATATTTGGTACTAACTTTTTTTATCTCTTCCTCTGATTTTGCTGTCTCATTATCATTATTCCAAATCTCCTATTCTTCTGCTGCTTTCTTTATCTTTATCATCTTTTTCTTTTTTACTTTTCTTCTTCTTCTTTCTATTTTTACCATCCTAACTTCTCTTACTTTGGCCTCTACTATTTTCTACATTCATCTGGATATCTTGTTATCTTTATCTTCCCAGTTCTCCAATTGATCTTAGGATTGTGATAAATAAGCCATGGTATTTCCAAGATAATATTCCACTTCTATTTATCAATCACATTTGTCTCTGTCCACTTTTTATATTTTTGATAATGAATATTTACTTCTATAGTATGTTCTATTGATCTCTTCTTATTAAACATTCCATTCATATTTCTCACATAAATAGGTTTCTTGATCTTCAACTTAAACTTATTCTTCACAAACTTTAAACTTATTACTAAACCTATTACTCTACTATCCAATAACATCTCTACTGTTATCCCTTCTGCATATCTATCTTCTTGAACCTAATTTTCACCTTCATCTCCCTTAACAATTCTCTATTTTCTACCTTTCTTACTTTCACTGGTTTTTCTTTTTTCAATTTTTCTTTCCTTAATATTGCTTTCATATTATTTTTTATCTCTCTTTTACTTGAGACTTCTTTGTTTATCACTCTTCTTAACAATACCTCAAATTTATTTAAGGGTTGATGTATCAAACTTTCTGCTTTCTGTATTTCTACAATTACAGGTAATATGCCCAAAGCCTCCACAACCAAACCACTTTCTCTTCTGTATTACTCTTTCCTAATTCATTCATCTTCTAATCTCTCTTTCTTTCTGTTGTCTCCATTCTCTCTTTACTTCTCTTTCTTTTCTTATCCTTATCTTCTTAATTTTTCTCTACTTGTTATTAATCCTCTTCTTTTTCTTTTTCTCATCTCTTGCTCTCATCTTCATTCTAAGATCCTCCTTATACTCTTCTTGCATTCTTTTTCATTCTTCATCTTTCTCCTTATATTTCCTCCTCATTATTTCTCTCTTTTTTCTTTATTTTTTCTTCTTTTTCCAGTATAATTAATATCTTCTGCAAACTCATTAACTGCTCTGTACTTATTCCATTCAGCATTTTTGTTACTATAATGTTTGACAACTTAATTCTATTCCAAAAATTTCCTCTATGAGTGCTAGTTAGTATTCTTCTTATCTATTATTCCTAAAAAGGGAATCTCTATACTAGATGTTTTCTTACTGAATAATGTTGCTTCTTTATATAAAAAGATTATAATAAATCTTTACTATAAGACTACTACTTAAAAAATATATATATACTACTCAACACAATTTATGATAGTAGCTTGGGTCTAGTTACTACTATTCATAACTATTTATACTAACCAGCCAGCTTTTTTTTATGTCTAGGATTCAGCTTCTGATCTGAGGATAACTAATAATTATATTAAATGTTAGTTGAGAATAATAAAAGAGTAAAAGAAAAAAATATAGAGAGCCCTGGATTAGGTAGTCTCAAGTATAGGTATTAAGTTCTAATATTATAACTTAAGTCTCAAAGTTAAGATAATACAGACTATGGTCTATGCCCACACTATAACTAACCTACTCTAAATTCCATATACTTATAAGACTAACATACTATTGCTATATTATATGACATTATTTATTTTGGAATTTTCTATGATCTTCTCTATATCATATAACTATGTGATCTGTGACCTGTAATAGGTGTTACATCTTTGTTATACTTTGCAACATCACACTCTCTGTCTAAGTCCAAAAGAATATTACTAAGAGATCAAAAAGTTCATGATTAGTGTAAAAAGCAGCCTATCAGAGTTTTGAATGATGAATTCAGTTTCATTTATTTTCTTTCTCTTTTATTTTTATTTTCTGTTTTTTCTCTTATTTCATTTTAGTTTTGGTTTTACTTTTCTTTATTTTCTAACTTAGGTAAAGGGTGTGATTGTCACAAATGTCACAGTCACAAGTTATAAGATCATGTGATACAGAGAAATATATATATAAGATTTTGAAACAGATAATATTATATAATATAATAATAGTATATTGACTTTATAGAGTGTATATAGACTCAAGGGTAGGTTAGTTATAGTGTGCACATAGACTATAGTCTATAGTATATAAGGTAGATTAGTTTGTACTTAAAATTCTATTGAGTTCTCTTATATTATTTAATATAAGAGTATACTTTTTAACTCTGAGATTTAAGTCAGAATATAGCTGTAAGAGAACTAGCTCTTCCAAGACTTTTCTCTTCTGTATTTTTTGGCTGATCTGTATTCTATAATTCTTTTTCATATTTATACTTATCTACTTATCTGCTTTCTTATACTCTCTGTTAATTTGGTCTCTTTATTTTAAACTATTTCTAATTACTTAAGTATTATCATTCCTTACTTATGTAAACAGAACTCTGATATATTGGAATTAACATATTATTATATAGAGTAGTTATTATTTCTAAGAATCTCTATTCTATTTTTTTAAGATTTTTTAGAGATAAGTATATAGTTTAGTATTTCTTAGACAATAAATTTAGAATTTTCTGGAGATTTAAAGTGCTTTGCTCTTTTACCTAGCTATTTTAACAGCAGAATAAAATTCCTATTCCCTCTAATTACTCAAAACATTCTTAAAGTCTAGTAGTTTTAAATTATCTACTCTTATGTTTTGACCTCTCATATTTTCTCACTTTCCATCTTATGTCAACTCCAGAACAACTCTGAAGCTCTATTAGCATAAAAGAAGCCCTAAGCCTTCTATAACAATATTTACAAAAGTAGCTAAGTACTAGTATATCTTGGAAGTTTTAACTAATAATATTCTTGCTAGTCTTATAAATCAACTCCAAGACCTGTATACTTTAATACCAAACTCCACCTATAAGTATATTCCCTCTAATATCCTCTAAATCTTCTTCTCCCAATAATTTCCCCTACTTTGAGATTCACTATACTGATCTAATATATCTCTTTCTATAGACTTTGCTAGTGAACACCAAATAGATTGAGACTTTTTAAGTGCCTACTTTCTTTACATCCTATTATCAGTAGACTTATTTACCATAGATCAGAATAAGATAATTTTAATACTGTTTTTTTAAGAAGTAACCAAACTGCTAAGTGGTTAGAAGGTCTCTTCTAAGAGATGTTAGGAATAGACCAGCTACTGAACTAATTATACTAAAAGTGCACAATATCAAGCTTAGCTTTGACATTTGGCTGGTATTATATAGTTATATCCAAGAGTTATACCACATATTGTAGTCTCAAAGCCTTAACAATCTTATAGAGTTTTTAAAAGACCTAGTAAACTCTGCTTCACAGAGTATCTAATCTAATAGAGATGCACAGCTAAGTAACTAGTACCATTCCTAGTAATACTCCTAGCCATATTATGCTTCCATGCTAATAACTGTCTATTTAAAGAAAATGGTTTTGCTGGAAGTTGAACCACCAACTGCTTAGAAGCTTAACATTATGTTAGGAATAAACCAGCCACTAAACTAGTTATACTAAAAGTACATAATGTTAAGCTTAGCTTTGGTATCTGGCTAGTTGTCAGGCGCGGTTCACACCGGGGTGGAAGTCCGCAGGATGGACTCGGAGATGAGCGGACTTGTGGAACGACCTTGGCTTCAGCTTATGTGCTGCGCCGTCTGTCTGCCGCGTGGTCGCAA
>Ga0157364_1003226_pt1 | contig 15755 bp, 2 predicted proteins | sample AttsexASBM2_FD_111476 | JGI IMG/M metagenome (GOLD analysis project Ga0157364, IMG submission 111476) | Fungus gardens microbial communities from leaf cutter ant in Ribeirão Preto, State of São Paulo, Brazil - Atta sexdens ASBM2 | ecosystem: Host-associated > Fungi > Mycelium > Unclassified ...
AAAATCTCATATGAGGCCATCCTTTGCTGCAACCTAAATCTTGTTGATCAATGAATTTGAAATTGATCAATGAATTTGAAATTGTGGGCTAGAGTTTAGGATTTGGGATTTAATAAGATATAGGATATACTCCTTTCTATAATATTATGTTGCAGCGTTGTACGCAACTTTTAAAAAGACTGGAGTAATTCTACGATATATAATTTAAATAATACTCGTATTTTTATCACGGATACACTGTGTATTAATATCAATGCCGCTCTTGGATATTAAAAGCGTACAATTAGTTTTCCTATGCACATAGGGAACTTGTAAAATTTAACAGCACAAAAAGTTGAAAATTCTAAATTGATCTTAACGAATTTTTCATGATGGCACGTTTTTCATTGGCTCCTTTCTCGTAATATTTTAATTAATAGTCGCATAATATAAAATAAAAAGGGCTTTTGTAGAAATTTTATTAAAAATACATATCGCACACACACACATACGCGCACATGCATACATAACCTTTTTAAAACAGCGTTATTAACAAAGCTAGAGTCGGGTCAAATATCACATCACATTTAGTAAATTTAACTGCTTCAATATGTATTTTGCCAGTTTTATTATGAAATATGCCAATTCTAACAGAAATGTCATAAATAGTCAATTAATTTAACATGGAAAATGCTAAAAAACATTTCTCAAATTTAACTTTTTGATTCATATTTCAATAATAAGTAACAATACATCATAAGTAAATAATAATAAAAGAAAAAGAAATAAAATTATAATTTATAAATTCGGCATTTATTTATCTGCTTTCGTTTTTCACTGATAATTAGTTAAAGCATATCTCATTTTCAATCTGAAACGTGCATGATTCCAACATTTCACGCTATTGGACTTTTTCTAGCAAAACTAATCCTGCTGGTATTTCTGTATTCAAGTCGCGAGTCGATTTTACTTTAACGGCAAAAAATTATTGGTTTCCTTTGAGAGCTATTCGAAAAATTCATTGTACATACAAACAAGTTAGATCCATAATTTGTAAGATATACCTACAAAGTTGAGAGCAAATCTTACAATTTATAATTTTATGATTTCTTGAATTGAAAAAAATCTTCAATTTTCCTTCAGTTCGCTTTGAGTCCAAATTCTGTCTGTTTCCCGTATTTTTATTTTCTACCATTCCCTAGCAGACATGACAAAACATCGATTCGTCGTTTATGCGTGTCAGTCGTACTATCGATATATTCTATCGCGTTAGTAACAGTTAATAAGTGAATCAAAGAGTGTTCGAGGATTTTGTTCACAGAAACGATACATGCTTCCATTGTATCCTCATCGTCATCATCATCGGTGATGGGAAGGCTCAGTGTGTCGCGACAGCAAGATCCGCTACGAAGCCTCACGGGCATGTCAGCCGTGTTGTTTCGAGGTGCTTGGTATATTTGGATCCTGCCCGCTTTTGGTAGAATGATCTGCAACATGAGGCTTTAAGCAATCCCAAAATTCCCTTTCAAAAGGATAACATTACATGGGCATTAAAACTATAACACCGAAAAGAGCAAAAAATAACATTTCTTTTTCCAGAATAAAAAACGCCAAGCTTTATTCTAATACTCTGCTTGCAAAAACTGGTTTTTGCTGAAATATCTAAAAATTTTTTATCTACATGCGGAAAGAAATGTTTTTGTTAAAGTATCAAAAATTTAATTAGATGCAGATCTAAAAATAATTTTGTTAGTTCAAAATAATTACGTAGAACGTTCAAGGTGATTGTCAGCATATTAACCTTTTTTACAGCATTGCTTATTATGCTTCAGCCTAATAAAATTATTTGTTTATATTTAGCTACATTTTTAGGCACTTCAGCGTTTATTTCATGTATAGATATAGATTTGAAAATAATTTTATTAAACTAAAATAATTATTTAAAATATTCAAACTGGTTGCTGAAATGTCAAACTATTTTGCGATATTGATCATCATACTTATTTGAGTTTCTTACATAATTATTTTGATGGTTAAATAAAATTATTTTTAGATTATTCTTTTTGTGCAATAAATCAGTAGATAGTGCATGCCCGAGCCAGACACAAGACAAAGCAAAAAATATTTTCTTTGTCTGCTTCTTATTATTTACAATTCCTCTGTTCGAGGCCATGAATGATAAAAGAATATAGTTGACTTGATACCTGTGTGAGTGGACAGTTCCTCGAAACGATCTGATAAATCAGAAAGGCCAGTCTCGGCGTGTCGACCAAGGATATTCGGTAACGCATTCCTTCTCCCGGTTCTTCCGGTCGACAGAAACTCCTTCGAGTTGTCGCCGTTCTCGTAGGAACCGCCTGGTGTGACCGAGCCGCTCGTCGCACTGCTCGTACCCTTGTCACCAGGCCCGTCCCCGATTTCCTCGGGGCCTACCTCCGCTCTTCTCGGCGTCAGCATTCTCAGTACTGTAAAGATACGCCAAATCCTGTGTTTGTGCTCGACGCTTCATAATTCGCGCATTTCGAACGTGCACTCCGCAATTCTTTGATTTAGCAAAATAATTCTGTTAATATTCGAAATCTTCGATAAAGCTTCATTTGATCGATTTTATTAGTCTTCTATAGCTTTTTATCGATTATATCTTAATACAAAAGGACTCTGCATTAATTATATGGAAAATCGGATCCCGATTAAATGAATCAATTTTCATATAATCTAATGTTATAGTGAATAAAACATGTTATAAGATATCTTTTCTCATGTCTAGGATATCTTTTGTTCATCACATTATAAGCTACGTCATATTTGAAAACTAATTCATTTTATCGGGATTTAATTTTCCATATAATTATTGCGGAGTTCTTTACATTCTATTCAATCTGTTGTCTCACGTAACTTAGATAAACGTGATTAGAATTGTAATGCTTAATTTTTAATACTGTTATTTGTCTCTTCATTAATATGTAGTTGCACTTTACATTGAAAGAAGATAAAAATATTCGTGATATATTTAATCGATATCTTATCTAATTAAGAAATCATAAATAACATTCAATAAAAACGAAAAGAAAGAAGCAGAATAGCTAACGATTTCATGTATCAATGTTGCGGATAGAGAATTAATAAGGTTGCTAATTAAGTTTCAATGACCTAGAATTATTAATTAAATTTCGCAGAATATAGCAGCTTACGGTTCGAAAAGGCTTTCAAAAGCTTTGAAATATGATGCTAAAGACAGCTGAAATTTATAGCAATAGATATAGCACAAGCATTCGACTATACATTTTCTGATACATAGGATTATAAACATACCTACGTTGAAATATAAAGGCATGCAGTTAATTAAAGATATATAATTTCTTAATTAATTATAGGGCTTGATTATTATGATTTCATTATCATCACAATCGTATCGAACAAATTTTAGCTTTCGAATAATTAACTCTCTGGAGATGTCAAAATCTATAACACAATTACTGACATTGAGTCTATGAAACCCATTTAATTTATATTAGGTATTGAAAAGTATTTCAATAAGCCAAAATGACGTAACTCGAATGTGCGCATGTACATACTAAGTTTATTTTAATAACAATAATTCAAATTTGCAGATGCAACATAAAAAAATATAATTGAATGTGTTTAATCGACTCACTTAGCTTTGGAGATAATAAAAACTATAGGAGGATTTATAAAACCTATAAGGATACAAAGATCGCTTTTATGAGCACCACAACTTATATCTTCAATAATTATATAAATTATTATTTCAGTAAAAGCTATGAGCAAACATGATATATGCGCACCACATCTAATTTAACATCACAAATTTTTTGTTGTATTGTATATACAGTTCATACCTATGTCACGACAATAGTTTAATTTGATAATTACATCGTGGAATTTTAATTATACTTCGCACTTTATAGCACAAATACACGCGAAATCGATCGTAAGAGAGCACAGTATTGCGCAGTTCGAAAATAGAGGCCTTTTTATGCATATTGTACACACTGAATAATGAGAGATACATTGCAGTATCTCTATGCTTTAACTCGGTATTAAAATGATTAAAACATCGTTAGACGCCAATTGTAGTTACATTGTTTATCACGAAACTAACAATTTATCTCCTCGTTGCTTCGAGGGAGAATTCTCGATATTAATTCCGTTTTCACGAATGACTTTTATAATCTGCGCTGTACAAATACATACGTACTAGGATATGGTCAACATGACACTACAAATATTTTGAAGCATTCTCTGATTGGTCCATTCCTAAAATTTTTTTCCGATGGGTCAATCAAATGATTCAATGCATTCGTAGTGAAAATTGAATAAAAATTGACGCTTTTTCAATACTGGCTCAATTTTCACTCTTTATAGTGAGATTCCACTCCAAAAAATATAAAAAATACAAGATAAATTTCAGGCAATATCGAAATTATATCAAGACCGAATAACATATTTAAATTCTCTATGTTAAATAAAAAGGTAGCTTTTATGAAAAAATCGATATCGGCGAATGTGATTGCGTCGCGAAACTCCTCATTTCGCGGGGTTGCGAATTGATTCTCCACGAGCACTCACCTACATAGATGCCTCACCGACGATCTGAAAGATTTCTTTGCTAAAGAGTGACTAGTCTATGTATATACAGCCGAAACGACGAACAACTAATCTAAAGTGTCACCTTCTTCGTAAATCGGCGCGGCGCGGCGATTGCGAAAAGCCATCGAAAACATTATCAGTTGCTTCGAGAGGTTTGTACGGTTCGTATTCCATATCTATAAAATTCCGGAATCATGTAATATTCGCGATAATCATCATCGACCGTGGCTCACGAAGATCGTGACGTACGTTGCGCGAAATTGCCGCCTCGAAAAAAAAATCAACAGAGGAAGAGTCCGAGACACCGTCGGCGTCTAATCTTACTTGCATATAACTGTAGCTGACAAGAAAATAAATACGTACGATTATTCTCGTCCATGAACGTCAATTATCTCAGAAACGATTTTTTTTTTAATGTCGGAAATTTGATCAAACATCATCTCTGTTTTATCATTTTTTTTCAATAGTAAAACTTTTGATAAATTTTGCCATGAGGATTTTGCTGAAATTTATTCGAAATTAATTGGAGAAATGTTTGTTAACGCGCTTTAGGAGCTTGATATTTAAAGATATTTGAAAAATTAAAGACATTTGTAAGTTTATATGGCAGGAACAATTATTAATATTTCGAATAATTATTTTCAAATCCATCGAAGATTTTTAAATGAAGGAAAAAGTAATAAATTCTGAGATACTATATGTATTTAAAGATATAAGTATTGATGTGTCTTTTGTATTTTTTGTCTTAACCTTAGCTAACGCCAAAATCTATACCATCGTTACTAATGCTGAGTCTGTAAAATTCATTTATAGTGTTAAAAATTTCCGGCCAACATATAATTTTGCGATAATGTTTACGTCAATCTATTTTTCAATTTATAAGTAAACATTAAATTCTTAATATAAACAACTTAAAAACACAATATTTTAAATACTAGAATATATTAAATACTTATTGTATATTAAATCCTTTATAAAAATTCTTTATTTAAGAAATCCAATAAAATTACTAATTGATTGGAAATTTTTAGCAATCATTGTGTGCTAACTAAAAGAATCTAATTAATTTCAAGAATCCAAAATAGCATGTGACTCGTATAAAAAGGAATGAATAAGTATATGTTAATAAAAACAATCCACATTTACAGATATAAGATAAGGAAAATTGAATCATTTAACATTTTAGAAGAAATTTATAATTGAGTGATTCCAATAGACTCATCATCAGCTCCTGTTTAAATAAAAACATTTCGAACAGTACAGAATTATAGTTGCATTAATTTTCGTTAATATACCTTAAGCACGTAATTTACATCATTGATATGCGGAATATTTCGATACAGGCGATTCAAGTATGTTTTCCAGTGCAAAATCTTTCCGTGCTGATAACCACAAATTGCGAAGAGAATTTAAATAAAACTTGCTTGCCACATTTGCGAAAAATGTGACGACTATACAAGCGGATTAACAATTTTGTTAACCGTTTTTCTCGAGCTGTAACATGCATTTTAATTTACTCTTATCTTCACCCATTACTTTAGCATGCTGTTTGTGGCGTATTTTGAATAATAAAGGCGATATATTATATAATGATAAGTTGAAGCAAAATGAGCTTTGCGAAATTACTGATCGATACGAAAATGTAGCCAATTCACGAGGATCAAATTAATTGCTTGAGAGAACGTGCTACAACTCAGCTAGAAACAGCGATTGTGATTAAAACATATACAGCACGTCTTTGAGAATGCGCATGACGAAACAGAAATTTCGCGAAGTAAATAACATAGATATATCGCATCGCGGATGAAAATCGATAAAACCGTCATCGCAGGCTTTCGTTTTATCTCAAAACTTACCATATCTCATTTTCGCTATTTTAATTTGCTCCACAAAGATTATTATTATGTTGGCACAAACACCGAGCGTGTTGCGGAAGATAATTCCAACACGAATGTATCGTGCGTTAATATCCAGCTTATTTGTATACCATTTCCAAATAATTAAACACATCGTGTTTGTACACCAGACGTATTCGTTGATACGTGTACAGTTGGCAGCTTACTGGGCGTATTGCGTCTCGTTTAATGTCGCTTCTTAATAATGATTATTCATGCTTTCAAAATAATGAATACAAATTGTTCTACATCGCATTTAAAAATAATTTTAAAAATTTAACGACGGTTCAAAATCTAGATTAAAAATTATTTCAATAAAAAATTATATTATTTTTATCTATGCTTCAAAATGGAAATGCATGAAAATGTATTATAAAATAATAACAAAAATCTCAATTTTTTGTATAAGTTTTAGATATTCGATTTAAGATGATTTATGTAAAGTTTTATTGCGAGGCACAGATTAGTCTGTAAATAAATAAAATTTATTTATTATATTTGTTCATTTACAGAATAATCTCTGCATCGCAATAAAATTTTATACAAATCATTTTAAATACTTAAAGTTTTTATATAAAGACTAAAATTTTTATAAATTTTTTAAATTATAGTAATAAAAAAAATAACAAATAAAATAAATAAACTATAAAACGTATTATTCAATAAAAATAAAATATTATAGACACAACATTTTTATGTGTATATAGTTTATTTAAAGTATAAATATTAACGCATTTGTAAAATGAGTGTAATACATTTTTAATAGTCACCTGGGAATAGTCATCTGGAACGTTTTCCCAGCGACGAAAAAATACGAATTGTTAAATATTGTTTCAGATATTTTTTAACACTCTCTTCTCTTTCTTTTTTAATAATTATTCTTTATGATCTCTAAATAGGCAATTCTATCAAAAACTCGCAAAAAAGCGTTATATTATTTAAAATCTTTATTTTTTAAAAATAAATATATACTATCATAATACTATTTCATGTGCTCCATTTAATGATTAATTTAATTAAATTTCTATTTACTTTTTTCAGAAAATTGTGATTAGATCCATAATGTTCTCGAATACTACTAATAAAAAAATTAAATACAAATAAATAGGAAAACAATCAATAATATACAATATATTATTAATAATAATCATTCTAATTGGAATATAAAAAACACTCCCGATGAGATCGTTTAGATAAAAAACACCAGTGACTATTCCCGAGTTAAATCACGCTACCAATTCAATTAGTCAGTCTCCAAGGTAAATCGTTTCCGCAGTGTTCTACGTCGAAAAATAACTCGCGAAGGCCAAGAAAAATTAGTCAAATTAGTTGGGTTAGTTCAGATGATTTGACTGGATTAGTTGATATGTTACGAGCACGAGATCAATAAATGATACCTTTTGCACGTGTAAGCTTCCTTCGATATCCCTTGCGCGACGCATAGCCGGAAGTAGCAAAGCAATCTGCCGCCGCGGCGAGGAACAGTCGCTGCCGCGAGGAACTGCCGCCGCCGTCGTCGGGCAGTACTTTGCGCAGCTTCACCTAATCGTTTTCATCATATTACAAACTACTCCTATCATTGAAAATCTACACGATGTCGGAAACCTGGACGAATCAGACAAAGCAGCGTCGCGAGTTCGGCTTGCAAATGTGCCAAGATACGTATACCTGTGGGAAAATTCTTTGTCCATCATTCTTTTCTATGCGAGAACAAAAGGTACATCCCGGAAATCACGAGCCACTGCAACTTCAACGATGCAATTTCAACTATGCGAATTTTTCTGAAGACAACAAAGGCTTGTTTCTGCAGGTCATCTGATCAAAAATATAAAAATACTTTTTAAAAAATAAATTAAAGATTAATAATTCGATGTATAAAATAAATATACATATAATAGAAACAGAATATTTATAGAATATATTTAAATATATTCGCCACAAAGAACTCCAAAATGAAGCAAATTAATAAATATACAATAATACTATAACTAAAATTAATATACAAATAATACTATAACTATTCAGATGAGACTAAGAGTTTTTATTAATTGTATAAAATAATTTTAATCGATGTAGGTAATCGAGTTTTTTGTCATTCTTTCTGCTGCCATCAATAATCTACAAAAGTGATTATATAATATATCACGAATAGATTGCAATGAATTTACTAATACAAATTGTAATACAAGATAGACAAAATCAAGATCTTACATCAGTGTATCCATGAACTTAATGTATTCATATTTAACATCATTGCAGAAAATGATATTTCAATGATAGACTATACAAAATAATAGACTATGAAATAATAGACTATGACGATAGCCAATGGATTACGAAAATAACTAATAAATCGCAATTAAATGCAAATCATCATGTAGAATCAGAGAAATTAAGCGGTTTTATTATGAAGAATAAAATGTTTTCAGAGATATATTTATATATAAAAAACACACGATATATAAATATTTCTTTAATTATTAATTAAATACATTTAATTAAATTTATTGAAAAACAAAGGAGAATGATATTTTGCCCGAATCATGATGTAAATATTCGAAAGGGATTAGATTTTTCGGACTTCATTTTTAAAGTTCACATACACATATATATCTTCACGTCGCAGATTTAATCCTGCAAAAACGTGGAATGCATTTCCGTAAACTGCGCGTCCAACCTTGGAAGATAATATCGTAAAACAACACATGTTGAGAGAATATAGCGCGGCACGTATACATAATCGCGTAGGTGCTTTATATTCATTCATGATTCATACATCTACCCAAAGCTCCCGGTTGCACATGATAAAACTGTTTACAATGTCGAACCTGGAAATGCCGCAGACGCAATCCCGGAAATCCGTGACAGAAAAAAAAATTGAATAACATAAACAAAAGAGCTAAATAAGTTCATCAAGATAACGACTTGACAACTTTAGAAGGTAACGAACGATAAGATAATCACTTCTTCGATCTTTGTTTCTAGCGAATTTCCTCAAAGAAATTTTCCGACGTCTCAACTTGAAAATTTTTCTAAACGTTTGAAACCATAAAAGTTTTCCCCATCGTGAAGAAACAATTATATAAATAAAAAAGATTATTATTTCGAGAGCCCTGTTATATATGTTCAATTAGAACAAAATTCCCTTGGCATTGTATTTTGTTACAAATTCTACGAAGAAATTTTTTAAATCAATTTTCTAATGTTTTTTTTTCTTTAATTTTAATTTTGTATCTGTTAAATAATAGGAGTATGTAGGAAGTTTTTCCGAAGTATTCACAAATTTAGCTAGAGAAATACAGATTTAAAAAACATGTTGTTGAGCAATCAAAATAATTACATAAGGTCTCAAACATGATGAGCACTATTGCAAAAAGTTTTGACATTCCAACAATAAGTTTGAACATCCTACATAATTATTTTGATCCAACAAAATTATTTTTAGATTCATATCTATATCTAAATTTTTTTAGATATAGATATGATTTTCAGTAAAACCATTCTTTTCGTATAGAGCGATCAATAACCTGTCAAAAACACAATTTTATGATATCCCTGAGATAAATGTCAGTATATAAAAAGAATAGTTTTGAAGTATTAAAAAATTTAGTTAGATACAAATCTAAAAATAATTTTAGTCCTTCAAAATAATTAGGTATTAGAATATTAAAATTTTTTTAGGCATTATTCGTTAAACTCGAGTGTCTTATATAATGTTTTTTTATAGTTCTATTAAATTATTTGCAGATCTGTGTCTATCTAAATTTTTAGATATTTTAAAACAACGTTACTTCCGTGTATTTTTAAAATATTGGAAAAGAATGTGATGAAGGCAAAAAATAATCTTGAATATGTTTTGCGCAAAAAAGAATATTCATATCTTAATACAAGATACACATTTCTACAGATTAAAACGTGTATTAACCAAAGAATCAAAAATACAAACATGCATTCGCTTATATTCAATAAAATAGACGAATAAAGGAAAACTAGAAGACGCACATCACAAAGAAAAATATCTAATATAAATCAACGTTCCGCTTCGACATTATAACAAACTTATATAATTAGAGACGCGATAATACTTCCGTTATTTAAAATTATAAATACAGCAACACACACAAAGATATTTATACGAGGTCTCGCTTCACCACTTCAATATATATCTTACATGATTATGCAGATTTCTATATGAATACTTATGCCAAAATTAATCTGAATTTTAAATTTCAAGAAAAAAAAAAATTAATAGTTCTAAAAGGTGTTTTTTATGTTCCACAAAACATAAATTATTATGCCAAATTTATTCTAAATAATATTTTAATAAGCTAATAAGTGCAAAACATGAGGAAATATTGTATAAATAAATATAATTTTATTGTTTCCATCGATAAAATAAAAAAATTAAAGGGAACGCGCTCTTTTCTATTTGTAAAAGATACGGCCTTGGAAAATTGGCTTGAAAATTTTCAAATATCTGAAATTTTTCTCCGAATATCTTTGAGGTAAATTTTATTTTTACCACATTATTTGAAATCAGATTGGAAATTTAGATCATACTAGTCTTCACAAATACTATCCAATGATATCCACAACTGAAAAAAATGATTTTGCTGAAATATCTAAAAATTTATCTAAATACAGATCTAAAAATAATTTTGCACCATCAAAATAATTATGTAAGAACTAGAATATTAAAATTTTTTACAGCATTGAGATCATCATGCTTGAGATTCCTACGTAATTATCTTGATGGTCCAATAAAATTATTTTCAAATCTGTAATTATATATAACAAAATTTTTTAATACTTCAGCAAAATGATTATTTTTGTGTAGAAAAGATCGGGAGATGTGCGTATCGCAAAAACTTATTACAAATAAAGCAATCTGTTGATCAACTAGAATTCAGCTAGAAGGATTGCACGTCACTGTGTGCAGCAACCTCGATATTGCACGTCATTTATTCGACGATGACCAAATTGAGATCCGCTTTCGATCAGAGACAAAGGATCATCTTTTAGGAATATTAAGATGTAACACGTCACTCGATAACTATATATCGGATCATGACATCAAAGGCGACGTAAACGAAAACAAAATCAAATAATAATTTTTTTCTTTGGAATAAATGCATTTCTTTCCACGTTGCGCTTATAATTAATTATTTAAAAGTTAAAAATTAATATTCTTGAGATGTCTTCTTACAAAATTTTTCTTATCGAGAGATGGATTTATCTATCTCAAAATATATGTAAGAGGTTGCACGTAGCTCCTCGTTCCTTTTCTGATGTCATTTCTATTCAACATAGTTAATGATGGATTAACATTATGACATCTCTTGAGAAAAAATATTTTATAATTAGTTTTAGATGTATTTTATCGTCGATCATACACGGAAGCTCTCGTAACATTCATATTTCTCTGTAATTTTATTTCTTCTTCATTTATCAGCATTTATAAAATAATTGTTCTTTATTTGAACAAAAAAATGGAGAAAACGTGGATACTCGCGCTATTTTTAGCAGGTCAGATGGGTGATATGTGTATTTTCATCGCAGCGAGAGAGCAAAGTTCCTAAAATGCCGTCACTGTAAAGAGAGCGGTATAGATAATTGGCAAATCAGCCCTTTATTTACGAGTTGCATATGTAAAATTGCGCAACAGCAATAAAGATACTAATTGGGATCGTAGTGCGTGGGCGAAAAATAAAATCATCGTCTACAATCGTTAGTACAACATCGTTACGTCCGCATAAATGACGTAGTCACTGACGTGGCAAGCGTCTCTGGCGTAATATATCTAAAATTGCACAACTTTAATTGGCAGATGCAAGTATTTGAAGTGGGCTAATAAGAATTTCTCGTAACTTTATTTCGCTTCAAAATTCAATACGATATGATGCCCAAAGGGAAGACTTTCAAGGTACATACAATATTAGACATAATTATAGAGAATTGGAAGTGAAAAACATGAATAACGAATTCGGAACAGGAATATACACTTTTTTTTACATTAAAAAAACATATCATTCCTTAATTTTAAAAGTAATACTATAAAAAATTAAGTTTTTCAGAAAAAAGAAAAATTTTTTAAATTAAATTAATGACTAATTAAACAATAAAAATAATGTACTCTTAAAAACATGATCAAATGTCATTTTGTCATTTTCATTTTACAAGCCTTAAAAAATTCTTTCGTCGTTGACGATTACTTTAATATCTTAAAATTATAACAAAAAAAATCGAGATAATTCATAAAAAAATAACATAACTCGAATATCATCAAGAGTTTAGATTTATCAGATCAGATGAAATAATTAAATTAAAAATAAAAACTTTTTTCGTTTTTAAACTTTGATCATCAAAACTGATAATAATAATAATCCGAAAATCACATTTTTTTTAAATTGTCATTTCTTAAATAAGGAAACGATATAGATTTTTAGGATCTACTAGAGTTTTTGTTATCAATTTTATTTTTTAAAGAATTTTTAAAGTTTAAAATTGTGAAAAATAAGAAACAAAGTTATGGCAAATAATTATAATATTTAATAAATTAAATTTAAAAATTGTGAAAAGTCTCAAAGTTATCAGGACTCGTATGTTTCAGTTACAAGTTAAAAATATTAAAACAATTTTCTAAATCTATTACGTGCCTAAAGAGAATAGTTTCAACAATATCAGGCATAATCATGAAGATGAGAACAAATAATTAATTAAAATAAATATCCAAAACTTTTGTACGTCTTTTAGTAACCTTCGCTATTAATTATTGAAGAACGTACTTTTTTTTCTTTACTGTCTTTAGCTCACCGTGATGTCAAGTTCGACCCTGACACTCACACACTCAACGAGATGATATAATGTCACAGTAGCAAGTAATATTCTACGAATATAAATCGAATTCGATCGGATAATAATAGTGTTGTCCTTATTGAATCGATATAATCATTGCATGCCGAATCTTCAATCAATCCTCGATCCTTCCGCGTGAAACAGAAGTCTTTGAATCAAAATCTTTTACGGAACGGAAATGGAATTTTCATGACTTTATATAATAACGTTACTCTTGTAAGTAACTATATTAGTTGTATCATCTTTCTATGAAGTAGATTTTATTCACGGATAGCTTGTCATGAAAGATAAAGTCGCAAAAGAACTTCAGCCTCAATTACAGATGATAACAGTTGACAGGCAGATAATTATGATATGTCATCAAAATATAATCCAGAGAAATCGATTTTTCATCTTTGACGTCTCGATGTCTTTATTATTATCCACATCTTCACGAGTCGATCGATGGCGTGACTAAATGAGGGACAAGGAAACTTACTTGAGATAATAAAAGGTCCAATCTCGGAAAAATGGAGCACAAAGAACGCCGAGAATGTTATTGATCGCCGTCACCGGCGTGGGAGTATATTTCCCGAACATAGCTAGTTTTATCGATTAAATTTTTCGTAAACGCATCCTTTACATATTTACATATAATTGTTAAGAAAACAAATCAAGATAAGAATTTTAGCGAGTTACATGAGTCGCATAAGAGCAGACGAACACGACAAACAACATTCTCGACTTGTCACGCGATCTCTGCAAAACATTAAGCAACGTGTACAACTACGTCTTTAGAATTTTTTTAAATTTATATCTTATGTACTTTTCTACTAATGTAGATTAACTTTAATCTCGGTTTAATTAGCTCTTCATGCTTTTTCTAATTTTTAGAACCAGAAAAAGATGAAGAGTTAGTGGAACCAAGATTAAAATTAAGATTACTTTCCTTTTAATCGGCACAATTGACACAAGTACTGTTCTATCTTTGTTATTCATTGAATGCTAAGAAGGATCGAATGACGTCAAGTGTGTTCTCTATAAGGAAAGCGGCCTAAATTACATTGATACAAACGAGCACCAATAAAATAAAGAAGACTATAAACATACTAATTAATTTATGTGACCACGAGTTAAAAAAATCATTTAATTTATCCACGTTATTTTATGATCTAATTTACTTGTCGATTTATTATAAATGGAAAATAATTCCTGATTACGTAGGTTGACGCTAATGATAAAATCCAGATATAGCGGATGTCAATTGATTCGCTTTTAAATTTCCAAGTATTTATTTTCGCTTTGCAATTTTCGAATGTCATTACGGGAACGTTTATTCATATAATTTTACATAATCGCATTCACATTTGAAACGGGACACTGACAAGTATTCCGACAAGTCGAGTGTCATTTAACGATGACACAATGTCTGGGTTACTCCGTAACAACTCGGGAAATTGATCAATTTCGACTAGGCGACACTCCAAAAGTATCTCGTGCATCCAACTGTGTTCAGTCTCGACATGTATTATACTGACGTAATTCAATTCTTGTACAGTAATCAAGCAATCGCGCCCACAAGACAGATTTCTGATCGATGCTTAAAAATGGATCGGAGAAGGTTTCCTTTATGATTTCTCAATCACATATCGACTTTGCCCTTGATTTCGACAACTAGTATGATGACATCGACAAAAGAAGGGGTTATCCGAGAAGCATTATCTACCTGGAGCTATTTTTCTTGAGCTGTTCTTTATATATCTATTACTGATGTTTTGCTCAATCTCGAATCGATTTGTTACGCAGAGAGATCAATAAATTTTACAAGCGGTTAAAAAAAAAAGACGTTTCCCCATCATTAAACAGCCAAAATCATATTCTTAGTTTAATTAATAATTTTATACGGAAGATGAAAGAATGATTTGCTAAAACATCTAAAAAATTAGCTATAGATCTAAAAAATTAGATACAGATCCGGGATTATCAAATTTTTCATACTAATATTCCATAAAAAACTCTTCCCTAATTTCCAGATTTAATGATTTTCCCTGACTTATTAAAAAATTTTTTTGTATTTTTGTTCCGATTTGGAGACTTAAATATTTTGTTGAGAGATCGATTTAACATAGCAATGTAAATTATTATTAATGTTGCTATTAATATTGCTGATAATTAATGTTGCCTGCATTATTAATTGTTAAGTTGGCAGTATTCCAAAACGGCATAGATATGACGTACGTATATTAAACTTGTCTCTCGACTTTTATTAATTAAGGAAAGGAGCGTTTAGATCCGAGCATATAGATTGAAACTGTGACTCGAAAATAAAAGAAAATTTGTTAAATCTCTGAAATCTTATATTTATATAATACTTTTAAAAACATACATATTTATATAATACTAAAAACATATATTTATATAATATTAAAAAAATCT
>Ga0157364_1003227_pt1 | contig 15752 bp, 5 predicted proteins | sample AttsexASBM2_FD_111476 | JGI IMG/M metagenome (GOLD analysis project Ga0157364, IMG submission 111476) | Fungus gardens microbial communities from leaf cutter ant in Ribeirão Preto, State of São Paulo, Brazil - Atta sexdens ASBM2 | ecosystem: Host-associated > Fungi > Mycelium > Unclassified ...
ACCTACAATAAGGCTATATCCGTGTACACTTGCGCATGCGTTGTGTGTCCATCTATGCCCTCTTTATGCTATTAACCGTGCTCAAGTGTACACGGATATAGCCTTATTGTAGGTATGTATCTTCTTATACTCTCTTGGAATTCACATCATTGGTTCCTTTCAGGCAGTTAGGTGAGTCTACCAATGTGATCAGAACATCAGACGTATTATTGCGTTTCGCGTTATCATTTTTGGAAAGTGTGACCGGCTTCAAACGCGCAATTGAGTTTATGTTATTCTTTTAAACTTTCTGTATATTGTTTTTTTTGTTATTCAACGTACTACTCGCATAAGCGGCATTTTCGATCATTTTCTGGTCGGCATTATTCTGGTCGACTCTGTGTTAGGGTTTGAGCGCAAGAATTGTAAATTCTAACATTTACTTAAACTTAAATTGTAGACATAAGTAACAAGCTTTCACGTATGACATACAACTTGTCTCCAAGAGACGGCAATAAATTGTACGTCAAAGCTTGTGCGTTATTTACGTCTACAACTTCAGTCTTTAAGTAAGTATCACTACGACAATTCTTGTGCTCAGACCCTTAAGGGCCATTCTTACGCGAAAAGAAGTTCCACAGGCAGATGCTTTTTTTTTGGAGTTCTTCGGACGGAGTTAAAGAGCGAAATGACGACAGTGCGAACCGGCGCAAACCGGCAGCACTTTGTGTTCCACATTATGCGATTTCATAGTGAAAACGATGATCTCTCTAATTTGTTTTCTGTGGTTTCAGTTTAATGTTTCTTCTTTATTCTTTTCCTTTTGAGTGACATTGAAAGTGATCGTTCGTCATTCCTCCTTTCTTTGTACGTTGGACTTCCTTTAGTTTCTTTATGGCAAAATGTCACTAAAATGCTGACTAACAAGGCATTTATTCGAAAAAATTCTTGCGACGATAATTTATCATTTCTTCGTATGATGCAATTTGTCTGGATGTGGTTTATCTGTATATGTATGCGCTTATAAATAATTCGTCTCTCCTCCTTTTCTTTCTACGTTGAAGAGAAGATAGACTTAATAACGATACGCATTTCTATATTAGATTTATAATTGCAAATGAATTATTGACAGTTAGGTCAATGTATTTTTCCTAAGTTTGTATCTTATCTTATAGTAAAATAATGTTTAAACATAAGACTTACAAATATTCATGAATGCAAAAGAGATATTTAAAAAAAAAAGATTTTTTTTAGAAAATAAACGTTAATTTATTAACAAAGAATAAAAATAGGTTGTATATTTCTCAAAATTATTTTATCTAAAAAGATGTATAACAATTAAATTATCTTGATAATATCATCTCAATAATATTTAATATGTATAATATAATTAAATATACGCCGCGTTAAGGTTAGACAAAGATTACTAATATATTTCTCTTTCTGTTATCGATTTTGTTAAAATTTCCCTGCATACAAAAAAATCGGCTGAAATTGTTTCATGTCGCGATTCTGATTAGAGGTTCTTTACAATGAATGGAATCTTTGTTTAGAAATAAAAAGAAAAAATACAATAATGTATTTGAGTATGTATTCAGTTCTGCTTTTGATTTAAAAGATCTCTTGAATCTAAAGGAGAGAGAAAGAGATATATTAACGAGCACGTTAACCTTTCTTGAAATAATTTTTTTATCACATGATATCACATGTCTTAAAAAATATCGAAGGAGAAAAATAAGTCACGTATTTGAGATACAAAGAATAAAAAATAAAAAAATATATAAATAAATATTATCATATTTGCCGAACGTGTCGTTGTATAATCTGTCACACAGCACTACTCGAACTTACGGAATAACATCGGTTTCACTGAAAAGAAAAAGTTTAATAACAACCTAGATAACATTTATATTATACAAGGTATTTAAAAGACGTTTTTTAGATGTCTTATGCAACATGTTTTTTTATCTGGGAAGATTTTTTTTTAAATCCCAGACATCATTTTTTAAATCCCATACAACAATATTAATAAAATATTCACAAAATATTTGTAAATATTTATAAGACTTGTTTCAAATATTTTTGTGATAGATGCATTATAAATATGTATTATAAATATTCTGAAATATTTATTATAAATATTGTAGTAAATGTTATGAAAATACTTAATAAAATATTATAATACAAATAAAAAATACTTACTAGAAATATTTATTTATTTATATTTATTATAAATATTATAAGAAATATGTATAAAATATTTATATAATATATAAAAAAAAATGAATAAGAATAAATATTTATTATCAATATTTTGTGCTGTCTGGGATTTATCTTTTTTACGTTACATTCCAACTTGTCAAGGACTTTTCCTCTTTTTTTATATCAATTTCCTGGAATTGATGAGTTAGAAAAGATTTCTCTTTCATACAATTCATATCTTTTTTAAAACAATAATAATATTCTTTTTAAAAAAAGATCAGTCTTCAGATTAAATTCATTGCTTCCTTATTTTCGATTATAAATTGAACGAAGCTCACTTTTTTTTCTCAAAAAGGAAATTCTCCAAAGCAATTATTTTACAATTGCTCGGATTTGAGGAACTCTAAATCTAGCATAACATTTTATTATCAGCTTAATTGTTGGTTATAATCAAGATTTGCAACATTATCTCATAAAAATAACTCATTACTATTACCATTCTTTTTCCTAAAAAGTAATTCGTTGTTACCATCACTCAAAATATAATGAGTCGTTATTTTTTCATTATTTTTTTTCTTGATACTAATAGAATATTACATAGCATTTTTCAATTAAGAACATTAAAGCCGTTGCACACAACTCTAATTTAAATGTAAAAATGAGATATCTGAGAAGATAAAACATTCTTCTGTTCTTACATTGACAAACGAGCTTTGCATATATTCTTGATTTTGAAAGCTAAATTTCTCGACTGTACGAATACTTTTTCAGCATCCAAATAATACAATTTTTAATTTCCGCTTATTTTTCAGATGATATATTTTTTATAATTAATACATATCTTTTTAATATATATATAATTTTAAGAAACATACAGTCTATTTTATTCTTTATGAATAAATTATTAATTACACAGCAAGAAATGATGAACAATTAAACATCGAATCGAGATCAAATGGTATTTAAATCATCGTATCGATGTTAACATCAATTCGATGACTTTGACTATTTCTTGCTCGATAATATTTATTTTTTAAAAATAAAGTTCTTTTAAAAAATATTTTCTCTGTACGAATACATTTTGCACTCACTGTATATACGCTCTAGTTATGATTAAAATTTTTACGTAAATAGCAAAATAATTTTTATGATAAAAGTAACTAGTGAAATCGTTACCATTATCCCAAAAATTTAACTGTGTTACCAGAAGAAGTTTTCAGAAGAAAATAACGTCGTTACTCAAAATGTTAAAAAAAAAAAATAACTCGTAACGACATTACAAATAACGCGTTACTTTTGCCAACCCTGGTTATAATTATATGAAAACAAGTTTTACGATAATCGCACTGCCTATAATTAAGTATGTCACGAAGATTCAATTTGCACCTGATGTAATTGATGATCATGCTTCGTGAATAGTTGCAACACCAATCTTTTATTGCTAAGACCTCAAAATCCAGTGAATCCAATAATGACTCCAGCTTGTCTATATTTAATTTAATGCTGATTTCTTCTCTTCTGAAATTAGAAGATGTGTCTATCTCGTTATTTTGTTGCCTGTTTTTTTTTGAAATAGTAACGTAAATTGTATAATTATATTAATTTCAATGAAAATAAAAAATGTGATTTACGTAATTAATTTTTTTTTGCTCTTCATTTGAAAAAGAATTATTTATTAAATAAAAATTAAGGAAAAATGAATAAAAAGATCACAAAATTCTATAATTTTAAAATAAAGTAAAAGAATTATTTTTTTTCTTATCCAATATTTAATCCAAAACATTTTCAAATCTTTAAATCCCGATTTTTTTATAAATAATGAAAGAAATTGTAAAAGAAAGACATAAAAATTTATGAAACCGAAATTACATAAGAAAACAAAATGTACACGTATTCATATGTATAAGTTTGATAACAATGTAACATTTTTTTACAGAAGTATTTTCATATCACCATAGATAAGTGTTAATTAAATATGGATTTATTCGTAATTATCGGACTCTTAATCGTAGTCTACTATTCCGTCTATCTCATTCTTCCCTCTTTCTTGGATTGCGACATACTGCTCGCTTTTAAAGAAAAGTACGGCAAATCCGTATGTAAGTATATTTTTTGCACAATCCTAAAAAATAGCAAAGAATTTTCTTCAATCAACTTTTCGTCAGTCACAAGTAAAATCACATAGATACGAGCAAAGTCTATTTGTTTATCTATGAAAATTTTCAGTCCAGTAAATAAAAATTTACATATAATTTGTTAATAAATAAATAAACATGAAACATCCAACAATGTTATTTCTATTTATAGAAAAAAAACTGTCGGAATGCAAAATAGGCTGTAAAGATAATATATAATTGAATGTTAGTTTTGTTTGTTTCTTAAATAAATTTTTGTGTATCACTAGATTGAAGAGAATCTTTATATCATTATTTATTCAATAATCTAATTCTAATTAAAAATGTACAATAAATATTAATATTATAAAAATAAAAATTATTGTAATTTTTATTATATTATTATTGTATAATTTAATTTGTTGTCTATTTTTTTTATTACAAGTAGTTCTCCTGAAATCTGTCACAAATTATAAATCATTCAAAGAATACGAATAAACGAATATATTTTCGTTGTCATAGCTTCATTGAAAGGCAAGACAGTATGGATAACAGGTGCATCTGCCGGCATTGGAGAACATTTAGCTTACGTATTAGCCAAAGCGGGCTGCAAGTTAATCTTGTCCGCTCGGAGAGTCGCTGAATTAGAACAAGTGAAGAAAACGTGTTTGGAAGGTAGACGTCTCGCACACTTCTATAAAAAATCTTTCCCGCGCTATGTTAATGATCTTCGTCGACTGTTTTAATTAATTGATATGATCTCTTTCGATTCTAAATAGAATCACATTAAGTTAATGTTAACTCACTACTATTGGGCGAGTTCAAGATGGCAAAGTGGCTAGACATGCTTATCGAGCGATTGAATATGATTGGTTGGATCTATAAGTAACAATCAATTGCTCATTTGCTCGGCGGACAGGCTAGCCGCTTTGTCAAGTTAGTAAAGACTAATGTTTTTTTTAAGAATAAAATGTATTGTGTTTTTTTTAAATATGTTTTTAATGCTTCAAATATGCTTTAAACAGTACTATAAAAAAAACATATTTAAAACATATTAAAAACATCAATTAAACATGTTTTAAACTATTTGAAACACGTTTAAAACATGTTTTTATCCTGTCTTGAACGCGCCCATTGTTATCCACTTTGGTTCTGCGCACAATAGAAGGAATAAGGAATAAAGAATAAACGATTTCAACCTATCAGAAACCGAGTATTCCTATGTATCTCACTTCTGATAGGTTAAAATGGTTTATTCTTTATTCCTAATTCTTTATTCCTTCTATTGTGCGCAGGGCCTTTTTTTTCATAAATGTTCCTTTGCAGAGAATAGAAACTTAACTGACAATGATGTGGAAGTTTATCCTATGGATGTGCTTGATTTGGACTCGCACGAGAAAGCATTCGAACATGTAATCAATAAATTCGGCAAGGTAGATTTAATAATTTTACTATATTTTTTATGTTAATAAAAATCATCAATCTTTTAATTAAAATTCTATTGCATGCCTCTGTTATATTTATCACTCTTATTATTATTTATTACCGATATGTTTTAATCGAAAATCTTGTTATCTCTGTTGAAAATTTTCCTGAAAATTTTTGTACAATTACTTTTCAGAAATAGAAAACCTACATCTTTTCTCTAGAACTTTTCATATACATGAATATTGAAATGTTCTAAGATTTCTTATTTTATAAGATTTCATCAGAAATTATAGAATGAGAAATCTTAGAAATACAAATATTTTAGAATTCTTACACTGAGAAAAAAATCAAATAAATAATATAGTTTTTTACAATTTAATTTAATCAAATGAAAATGAAATTTTTCAGTATTTTTGCTGAAAAATTCACTTGCAGCAAAATTGTAACAAATTCTCAAAAATTTCGCTAAAATATCACTTTCAATAAAATTTCAACAAAGTTTTCCGCCAGAGAGTTCAAGACAATTATACAAATTGGAGCATTCTTGAAAAGTGTTTCATTTTCATTTGTATTAAAAAATCTGAGAAATTTTGTATAAAATTATTCAGAAATTTAGAGAAAAATTCTGAAAAATTTGTGAAAAAATTTTACCAAGGATGTGTTTCTATATTTAGTTAGACATACTCGTCAACAATGCTGGCCGTAGTCAAAGAGCAAAATGGGAAAACATCGAGATAGCAGTTGATAAAGAAATGTTCAACTTGAATGTATTCTCCATCTTATCCTTGAGCAGAATAGCAATAAAACACTTTTTGAAAGTAGGCGAAGGTCAAATCGTCAATTCCTCAAGTTTAGCAGGCATTGTACCTGCACCGATGTCGGCGACCTACTGCGCCACTAAACATGCCTTACATGTAAACAGTTTTAAGATATCATCTTTTTTCGTTGAAAAAAATTATTCGCAACTTCGCTTAAAATGCTTTACTATATATTTTTATAGGGTTATTTCAGACCGTTGTTCTTGGAACATCCTGATAATAATATTAGTGTAACAATGGTTTGCCCGGGTCCGGTACAAACCGAATTTCTAGCCAAGAGTTTCACGGAGAAATCTGGCCAGGTACGTGTCATAAAAATGCTTATCTGTATCCAGATGTTTATAGAAAATTTATGGCATGAGACATGAAAATATTATATAATTGCGTAGTGATACAGAAAGGTATTAAGTGTGTAAAATACAACTTTATTTACACCTTTTTTTATATAAAAACTCATTTGTAGATTTTTATTAATTAATTTCTTATTACTCTAGTGAAAATTTTTTTAGAATTTTTCATATAATTTTTAAAAATTTCTATATAATTTTTCAGAATTTTTCTATAATTTTATAACTTTTTCATATTTTTTTATACGAATTGGAACATTTCTCAGAAAATTTACATTTTTTTAGAATTTTTCATATAATTTTTAAAAATTTCTATATAATTTTTCAGAATTTTTCTATAATTTTATAACTTTTTCACATTTTTTTTATACGAATTGGAACATTTCTCAGAAAATCTACATTTTTCCTCAGAATTTTTCACATATGTTAATTATGAAATATCAATAAGATTTTTAAGATTTTTTGTAAGTATAATTTCTGAAATGTTACAAAACCTAAAAAATTTAAAAATATTTTTTAAAAATTATGAGATCAGAAATTTCAAAAGATTTTAGAATTCACTTGAGAAGTTCTGAGAGAGGATGTAAACTTTCCGAATATTTATGAGTATTTCTGAAAAATGTTCCAATTCGTATAAAAATTATGAGAAAAATTTTCACCAGGGTAATGATGGAAAAATTTACGAAACAATTGCAAGAGACTTTTTCATTCAGTTTAATTCGCTTTATTTATCCACGAGAAGTAGCATTTTATTACCAGACCACCTGTACATAATATTAAACAATTAACTATTACATTACAGCAATACATATTATGTATTGCTGACCACATTTTATGATTTTGTTTAGAATTACGGTGTAGCAACGGATACATCTAAAAACAAAGTTAGCGTGGAACGTTGTGCAATTTTAATGGGCGTCGCAATTGCAAATGAACTGGACGAAGTGTGGATTGCCACAGCGTCTTCATTACGACTTGTATATTTGATTTATTGTTTTCCGAATTTTGCAAAATGGTATGTGTCTACATAATTCTATCATGTATGTTAATACTAGTTTCTATTATGTAGATTAATTCTCGATTTAACTTACTTTTTATTTTTTTCTAATTCTAAGTATTAGAAACTGGTATGTATATATGTATATATATATATATATATATATATATATATATATATATATATATATATAAATATATATAAAAGTAGATATAAATAAAAAAACGTTTACTTTTAAAATTATATAATATAATAAAAATTCGTTTATTCTTCTATAGAATTCTTAGACTTCTCATGTTAAATAATCTATAACTGATAATTACGATAGAATCTTTCGAGATAGAAAAGTTTGTCAATTTATGGAAAATATTTATAAGAATCATAATATATACTATGCATATAGAGAATACACATTTAAACGAAATTGAATTTTATTTAAAATTATAGAATGTTTAAATGGATTTGACCTAATTTATAATAACTGCGTTCAAAAAAATCAATTTTCCAAGTATTGTAAGATTCTTTAATTTGATTGATTCTTGTGTTTAGTTCCTCATAGACCTAAATGAACAAACCAATCATATTAAAAAATTTTACAATAATTGCAAAATTGCGTTTTCTGCTGAACGCAGCCATTAACGTTGAAAAAGATAAACGAATTTTTTGTTCAATTTAAATATCGCGTTTAATTGTTTTATGTTTTTTTTATAAAGGATTATAAAGAATTTAGGTCTGAAATACCTGCTAAAATTACGAGATGCTAACGCCTCCAAAACGGATTAATCATCATGATCATCACTGAATATTCTAATGTCAACTGTATTTTTATTATGTTTTGCCAATATATTCTTCACATAAGCGCTTTAAGAAGATTTTTATACGATGTATATATTAAACATAATAAGAAAATAAAACAGATGTAAACAGATTAACTGATGTCTATTAACTGACATCGCTCATTTGTTATTTAATTAAAAGTTGTTTTTTTCTTGGTTGCTTATAAAAATAAACGAAAATATAAAAAGAAAATACATATTTTTATTTCTTTACAATCAGTTATTGTATTAAAATTGTATTACAAAATTAAAGTAGAAAATATTTTATTTTCTAGAAAATTCGTTTTTTGAATTATGTCGCTGATGTAACGAATGAGCGATATTGATTTTTTTAAATCACTTTATTATTTACTATAGCTCTACTCTTCGATTAAAGAAAAGAATGTACTTTGATACTTTGTTATATTTTTTTACATGTACATCTACATATATTTGTTTTACCATTTATTTCAGATTTATGTCGATTTTGCACTTTGTATCATCCGTTCTCTCGCCCGTTTCCCTCTCATGATAGCTTCTTTGAATAACGAGCAATAAAGTTGAATAGCGCACAGAGAATCATCATTTCCGGGCACTGGATATGTTATAAGATTCGGATTGCAATTCGTATCGACTATGCCAACACTGGGTATGCACATCTTAGCCGTGTGTCTCACTGCTGTGTGCTCAGTCATGACTGTGTCCAGAGTACTGAGAAAGATGCACAGGTCCGGCAACCGCGTCATCGCCTTGAACTGATTCCTCGAATTCGGAAATAACCCTTGTCGCCAAAATCTCGTCTGTGAAAACTCTTTACATTCCTTGGCTGTTTTGTCCACTAAATGTGTGACCTGGGGATTGCGCGAGATAAACAGAATTATGCCGCCCCGGAAGGCGATATGAGCAGTGAAATTCAACGCTTGTCTCAACAACTCAGCGGTTTGATCTAAATCGATTATTAAGTGTCCCAATCTGGAGCCGAATATGAACGTCTCCATGTGTTCATTAAGGGAAGTTTCTTTGTGGCCATAATGCACTCTCGCGTCATATAGATCCTTTACAGTAAATAGTTTGTGCACTTGGAAGAAGTCTGGATGTGTTAGTGGATCCAATGTGACTTCTGAACTTTCAGGGATGTTGGACAGATCTATGTGTACGATGAAAAATATTACAAAATATAACGTTAAATTTTATTAACGTTACACATAAAATACTATTTTCAATACTATTTTCAATATTTAAAAAATATTAAAAATGTAATAAAATTTATTTTCTAGAAAACAACAGATAAATCAAACTTAAAAAGTACAAATGCAAATAAGAATAAAAATATGGTTAAAGATATGCTAAAATAAAATTGGAAGTGACAACTTTATTTATTTTCAAACATATGATTAGAAAGGAAAAATATTTAAAAAAAATAAATATTAAAATTGTTTTTAATATTCCTTTTAATCAATCCTTAATAATCCTTTTAATCATCCATTTGAGAATAAAAATAAAGTCATCACTTTTCCAATCTTATTTTAGCTCTTAATCATTTATTATTCTTCTTTCCTGGAAATTGTAAATAATTAGAAATATAAAGAATAAAATATTTAAGCTCAATTCATATACAGATACGCTTGTGTGTACAAATTTACCAGATTCTAAGCTTGGTTGAGACTGAGTTGATAGTTGACATTGTCGAAGATGTGTGTTACAGACAACAGGTCGCAAACATTGCCATTCTCTTGAAACTGAAAACAAACTTTGCTACTCTTATTGTATTAGTACACATGATGACATTTTTTTATTATAAAAATATCATTAAAAAGGTTACCTATACACGAAAGTATTCGCCTCGTAAATATGGACATTGTATATGTTGATGTTAATTTTATTGTTTTCCTATATACTTTAACTCAACGTTTTAATTCAACATTAGAATGAAAATAACAATAATTATAACAAAATTTCTTCCTTCTTTTTGGAATATTCTCACTGCTAAGGAAAGTCTTGAATTTTGATTTGATACACAATGCCTGAATATTATTCTAGTAACATAGTCGATTATATAATGTTTCCAAGCCTTTTAATAAAATGATAGATGATTTTTACTTTCACTTTTACCTTAACAAATAAGTCTGAATAAATCGAAAGAGGTTATGTAGCTCTCTTAGAGCATGGAAAGAATAGAATATAAGAGAGGAAACTTAAAACTATGATGGCGATCGATAAGCCACGAAATAACTGAGCCCCTATTCACATATAAAACTAAAGAAATGCTATAGTATATGTAACACATACTATAGTATTACCCTAGATTTTCGTAATGCGATATATAATATGTAACGCGGTAAACGGCACGGGCTGACACATAAACTTTAATATGAATTTTTTAAAATATATTAACTTATTTCTATGCATATTTCATCAGTACTCTTATTTTTTCAATGGATTTACTTAATAATTGCATTTAATCAATTAATTCTATTAAAAAGTTTTTAATAACGTAAATTTGTCACTAGCCTGTGCCACTTACCGCGCTACATGTAAAGGCGCGTTCACACTTTGACGGAAAAGCGGAAAGTGACGAAGTAGCAGCCAATCAGAACTTTAGTTGGTAATCTACAATTTCGACTTTTTGTATTTACGAACATAAGATTCTGATTGGCCATTGTTTTTCCGCTTCCTGCTTTTCCGTCAAAGTGTGAACGCGCTCTAAGGGTGATGTCCCATGTAGCGGATCGTGCGAATTCATGGATTCGCCAATCACAGAATCATTCTCTTAAATCTGTTTGCAAATTTCACAAGTAGATCTTACGCGAATCCGCTTATGCACGATTTGCATGGAACATCACTAGAGCATTAGAAACGTAGATATTTGCGTCCACCATTTTTTTTTCCTTGTTCTATCCCCATTCTATCACTGAGCTATGAGCTATGATGAGTAATGGTCGTTATAGGTTATGATTTGTATTTGGTGCTTTCATTCCGTTTTTACTCTCAAAATCAGTTGAATATCTATAATTCTATTAATGCAGAATCTGAAGAGTGTCTGGAGTTCAGGTTATTTCTAGATAAGATGCCAAATATGTATATCAATTTGAAGGATTGAAATTTCTCATTTGTGAGGAAGTGTGATGTTTATTCACAAATTTATTCATGTATTTATTTTACAGCAATACAGCAAGTTGTCGACGAATATTATCCGCAGGAAATTTATATAATCGAATACCTTTTTCTGATTTACTGATACAGTTTACCGCAACGTAACAAGGCATTTTATAAATTTTTTTGCCTTCGTTAATATATAATATTTCAGTTTTTTTATATCTTTCTTTTCGTTTCTTAGTCTTATGATAAAATTTCGAAGTGTGAAAATACATAAATACGAAACTACAAGGTTTCCATTGCACTTTATCATAAGAAACGAAAAGAAAGATATAAAAAAACTGAAATATTATATATTAACGAAGGCAAAAAAATTTGTAAAATGCCTCCAACAGTTTAGAAGCTATAACAATCGTAACGACCATAACCTCAACTCAGCGACGGAGTGGGGAAAGGAATAAAAATGGCGGATATGTGAATATGCACGTTTATAGTGCCTTAACATCACCCTAACCATAAAGGAGAAAAGTAGCAAACGGCTATATTTCTTATTTAAATCTAGCAAAAAAATAAAGATAAGAACCAATCAAAGGATCATATAAAAGAATCACTCAACAGTCATTGATCTCTTGTATATTGAAGATGCTCCTACCATCTAACAATTAAAGCGGCCAGGAGCAATCAGAAGATAAACAACAAAAGTAAAATATTACAACTTATTAGGAAATGTTAGAAATTTTTGCATGCAATTTGTGCATCAATATTTTACAAAGCTCGCAAACTGATGAACAAAATCGGCGACAAGTTAGCATGATCGCTAATGGTAAATACCAATATGTTATATCATAAAAATGATTTTTTTTAAAATAGAAAAAATTGTAAACATTCTTGCAACCATTCACACTTGGCACGTTATTAATAAATTCGTTATGTAGATAACAGCACTGTTGTAAGCACGAGATTGATTTCTCTCAGCGAGTTTACATTCCTTTATTTTCGCAAATTCTAAGCTAATCTTAGTTGCAAGATCATAATATCTCTTATACTCTTCGATTGACAAAAGAATCTCTTGCATGAATTAGAATGCGCAAGATAGTTTGAATGACTGAACGCAATCAGGCATATTTATCACTTACACAAAATATTAGGATACGATCAGGAAATACTTTTAGACAACTGTAGGCTATAATTCATTTTTCACGTAAATTATAGTGAAGTAATTTTCTAAAGTGAAGTAATTTTCTGGACGTAATTCCTGAACGCACACCTAATAGTGATACAGTTGATTCACCGAGAAAAAGAATTTTCCGAATATTTCATCAGAATATGCAACTATAAAATATATGCTGAGTTTTTATGTAGCAACAAACATACCGATGATTTCCATCCATTTCTCGTTGAGTTGCATTATCTTGTTAAGGAAAACAGACGGAATTAATTCTTGAAGCAGCCAGCTTTGCTCGCTTCATTTATAAATCTATTCATCAATTTCTTGTCCTCAAGCTTGGCGAAATTTTCTGTTTTCACTACAGCCCTCATATGAATAATGGCGAACCGGACGTAAAATTCTCTCAGCTCCTAAAAAATTATCAACAGCATTCAATTATTGTACGTACATGGATACATAAGATACACAATGAAATATTAATAGTGACAATGTTTGACTACCTCTGTATCATACTTTACTGCAAAACTATAAAAGTAGGCAACATTTGATACAGTAATTTCTTGCTTTATTCTATAAATGCACTGCTTTTTAAGATTGTCCTCACAATAAGCTTTGGCCAAATCAAAAAGTTCTGTTAAAAAAAAACGCTTCAATTATTTAACGCATTCAATAGTTAACAGATTCAACAGAGCGTTCGCTGTTTGGTGTATTTAAACTAAAAAATCTGATTGAATGATCTAGAAAAATACATCAATATTAATGTGCGCTCACTCAAATGTTTAGTCCGCTGAATGCATCCAATGAGTATTTAGGCCAATAATCGCTCATAATATACTCCACTTACCTGATACCTTCTCAAAGGTTTTTATAAGACATAAATCGACTGTATTGGTATATAAATACTTCAGGTATGCTTTGTAGACGTTATGGGAAACATCATCAATCTTGATGACACTATTGGAAGAGAATGACGTTAACATGAATAAAAACTTGAGAAAATTTTACATAAATAACACTGATATTTATTAAGCTATTACCTTTGATTGTTTTCTTTCCAATTATTCTCAAACATCGTTTTGAAGTGTGAAGAGCAAATTGTCAAGATAACCTTGTGTACATAGATAAATTTGTCCTCCACTTGTATCGTGAGATCGCTTGTCGACTATATCACAAATGAGAGAACAAGTCATTAGAAACAAATGTATACGTATTAATATAAAATAATTGTCACATTTATCTAAAATCTGGAAATTAAAATCTGGAACAAACTCTATTACACTACCAATTAAAGTACTTGCCTCAGTTTCGATACCTTTTTTATCTAGAAAGAAATTTCTAGAACTTTTTAAAATATTTAAGCTAATAACATAATTAAAATAAAATATTAATAGAAAATAATAAAATCTCAACCCCATTATAATAAGGGTGAAAACATTATTATCCAAACAGCCAAATATGAAGAAACAGATTTTAAGGAGAATATGTTATCAATTTTTGATATCAGGGAAATTAAACAGAATTCATGCAAATATATTTGATAATATTTGATAATATCGGTCATAAACTGCCGCCAGAAATAGAACATAAAGCTTATTGAAATGCGTTGTCAGTATGTTGGTGGCAGGAATCGAGTAAGAATTTTTGCAGCTTCTGTTCGATTTCTGTTGTCATCAGATGCATGCAGATCTTATTCAGTTTCTATTAATCTACTGGCGTAGTATCAGTAAATAATCAGTAAATTGATAGATATTGAATTTAATACGGACATGGACAAATATGGATCTACTAGGAATCAAATTTGTTGCCAATTTCTTTGCTGTCAAACTATTAGCATTTTGCTATATAGATATATTGATAATAACAAGGTATGCACAAATACAAATATATTATTAGTAAAATTTATTCTTTTTAGCTGAACTTCTTGTCCTTCCATTTCTTATTTTCTTCAACATGAAAAAAAAGAAGAAAATTGAAAAGTGCAAAAAGTTTAAAAACAAGATCTCTCTTTAAAACAGATCTCAGAGCTATAATATTTATTTCAATTGCATTTTTTCCTTCTCAATATCATATTTGTTTCATTGTACATTTCGAAAATGTGAAACAAAGATACGAAAATGTAAAACTAAGATACAAAGACATACAGAATCGTTGAATGCAATTCCCAAGCATCCTAATATGTCCGGCTTTTCGTTCAGAATCAACGGTTTATGCATAATGCTTGGCCCGTAGTATCCAAAAGTGTCGTGCACATTGAAGGATGAAGTGGCGATTGGGATCGAGATGCACTCATCACGGCAATCAAACATAGAAACGTCCTGCTTCAGTGACAGCGATGCTAGTATTATTCAGAGCCGCAATGTCGATCCATCTCATCTTTTCTATTTGATTGACTTGATTGGTATAATTATTGATCATGATTATCTTTAGTTTATGATTGATTATCTTTAGTTTATCTTTCCTTTTTTTATTCTATTTCCTTCAAGATAACGATAAACATAAGTCTACCATGATTGGTGTATAGAACTCTGTCTGGCCAATCCCCAACTGGCTGAATTTGTTTCCACCCCAAGCATAAATGGTCCCTTTGTCTGTGAGCACCAGCGTGTGATTTGATCCGCAAGTTACTCTGTAACAATACTATTCAATGATCCTGTTTTGCTTTGTCACCTTTTTCATTTACTGCTTTCTCGAAAAGAGAATTACCTACAATAAGGCTTTCCGGTATACCAACTGCGGTGTCATATTTTTATTCTCAAAATTGTTGGCTCCCCCCCAGCTTGGGGGATTG
>Ga0157364_1003228_pt1 | contig 15749 bp, 9 predicted proteins | sample AttsexASBM2_FD_111476 | JGI IMG/M metagenome (GOLD analysis project Ga0157364, IMG submission 111476) | Fungus gardens microbial communities from leaf cutter ant in Ribeirão Preto, State of São Paulo, Brazil - Atta sexdens ASBM2 | ecosystem: Host-associated > Fungi > Mycelium > Unclassified ...
TATATTTTTTTTTCTCTGTATATAAAAAAAATTAATATGATATATATATATATATATATATATATATATATATATATATATATATATACGATAATTATACGATAAAATATATCTTATATTATCAATGTAGAACAGAAGAAATATATCCACAATTTCGAGAATGTATAAGGAATTATGCGTTAGCTGATGTTGAGTTTACATTCAAATACAATCATCGTTCATCGATCACCGATCGATCATTCCATCCAATTAAGAGTGATCATTGTGACTACATGCCGTAAACGTGATAAATATCTGCGTCTAAACCAGTGGCGTGACATTGCGTGACTCACCTACAGTGTTCAACGTTCGTTTTGTCTCTGTCAATTGACCAAAGATAAAATACAACATGAGTTCGTTATTTTTGTATTTTCAAAGAACTCTGTTTTTGAATGTTTTATACATCTCTACTTGCGTCAGTTTCAAGATAACATGACAAATCGAGACACAGATATTTGTAGTCGACATTTTTCCATTAAGCTGATGTTTTCGTTCCGCTGATTTATTAGAATAACTTTAAGTTATCTTTCGAAAATAATTTTTTACATACATATATTGTTTTATTAAAATACATTGTGATGATGGTTGATTGTTTACACCTAGAATTATTATATCAAAATTTTCAAAATCACAATCAACAAATAAAAAATTTCGCTTGCAACTTCGGACACATATAAAAATGCGTGCAAATTAGTAAAATTAGTCAGAACAATTAACGAATAATTATTTCACATCTAATTGTTTATAAATTGACCAATCAAAGTCAAAATTATCTTCCTCACATTTAACTATGATTGATCAGTTTTTTACAGCTCACATTTTACTGCACTTATTATAAATCAGGACTAATGCAGAATAGCGCGGGGGGGAGTCAAAGTAAAATATTTAGAAGATTCCCTGAAAATCTTGGAAATCTAAAAAAAGAAGAAGGACAGATGGCAATTATCTGCATCATGAATTCTCACGTCAATAATCGTGCAGAAACGGATTAAAGAAAATCAGCTCTGCTGTATACGTTTATTATTTGTCTCGCTCGGTATTGATTAACTGGCGATTTCCCGGCCTCGGACAAAGGAATCGTGCAATTTACAATGTAGCCAAAACGGCGGCTGCGAGTTAAGGTTGGATCGCGCGGAATTCGTGGAAGAAGATGGAAGAGGATACGCTCCTCGAAGTTGGCTCCGGTCCCAGCTGGCTCCGGACGTGTAAACGGGGGCGAAGTAATCTCATACTCGGGATATCGTTCGCGGGAACGGGAGAAAGGAGGCATTTATTATCTGCTCCGACGGTGTGTCTCCTTAATCATTTTCACCCCACTTCGATCGAACTCATATATACTATATGCTTTAGGTAAACAAATTTGTGCAATCTGAAAAATGTTTCTGATCTCTCTTTAATGCCTTTTGATGATCAATAGAAGGTTATATTAAATAACTATCATTTGTTTTCTACAATATTGTATTATAAAATTTAAAGTAGTAGCTTAATAAATTTTGGTGCATTTGGTAGAAACGCTATTAGCGCTACTTATATCATTTTATCTTCATTATTTATTAGACGTAAAACAAGTTTAGAATGACATAAATAGCGCTAATAGCATTTCCCCGAATGCATCTATAATAATTTAACGAATTTAATGTAAAATAATATTTTAATATATTAAATTATTAAAGTTATCGATTAAAGTAACATAATTAACAGAATTATGGCAAGTTGAATAATAATACCTCATCTCTGAAAAGTCGATGTAACTTCTACACGTCGTAGTTGCAACAATGTTGTATAATTTTCGCTTTTATCAATCACTCGAACATGCTAAAAAGATATTCATTTGCGTAGAAATCTCATTTTACGTGCCAAAACAGCTGCGCGAACAAAACCGTGACGCAATCGACGAATGTAAAATTCATGAAAATCATCAATATTAATATGTAAATGCTCCTTAATTTGCCAATCTTTGTCCTCGTAATATTTGTATTGTTCGTATTTTTATAGATAACGTGTTATATTTCAAATGTTTAGTGCATCAACTGCATGTTTACGTCACTCACGTCCTTGAAAGCAAATGATCTATAAATCCCGCGCGTGAATTCTTTCGCGTCGTGGAATTATTTTCGACGGACACTTTCGTTATTCGGGTCACAGCCTCTGTGAAAACTCGCGCCGGTTTGATGTGGAGAGGAAGCCACATCGGCTTATCGACGACCTCAGGTTCATCTTGTGAAAGATCGTTTACCCTCGAGAGCGAGAAACGACTTGTTAGCGAGAAGTGCAGCTTTATCCGCGAGACTTATCGATTTTTATTTTAAATTCTGTCCTGCACGCAGTTTATTTCGGAACGTGCGCGCGATAATCGCTATTTTGAGAACTGCGATATACATTCATCGACGTATTCGTGCTACGGTCAACAAGAATGTACGAAGAGAATCGCCACGTGAATCTAATGAAATTTTTCAATTAGAAACGCCAAATTTTTCTCCCCTAATATTGCGACATGTTTTTATATAATACAGTTACATTAATTTTATATTAGATAATATAATAATTTTATTAGATTTAATTTGATAGTAAATTTAATTCAGAGATGATAAGATAAGTCTCACTTAACTCTGCACTTTTGAAAATTTTTCTTAGAATTTAGGAAAGTATCCAAACTTTTTTCTCATACGGCCTTTAAAACTTTTGTGAAGATACATGAGGCAATTCTAAAAGGAACGTTCATCAACCCATCTTTCTTTTTCGACTTTTCTGCAGTGCAGGTCTCATCTATTTCGACCGAGTATATCTATCTTCGTGTGTGGTTCTTTTGCAAGTGATCTTGTGGCCAAATGAGCCACAAAAGTAATAAAGAATTTATTCACATCGTCTCCGTTGGAGTCTTAATTTGCGGACATTCTGCTTGCCAAATGTCTCATTTGCATTTAATGTAAATGATATCATTTTTGAAAATAACCTGCAATAATTTTGTATTCGCATATTAAAACTCTAGTATATATATGACTAATTGATTCCAAAAGTATCGTCAAGAGTTTTATAAACTCGTACACGATATTTTCGCGTATGGTAATTGCTTGATAAAAGCAAATTAGCGTTTAAACGTTTTATAATATATAATTATTTTAATAATTCAAAAATAAATTTATTTTCGTATCTATATTTAACTAAATTTTTAGATACCACAGAAAAATCGTTCTTTCCAAAAATTACTCTGTGTACATTTATTGTTTTATTATATTAAGCGCAGATAATGCAGTCTTTAATAATTGATATATGTGCTTGACTAAAGTGATACAATGTTTGCTTAGTAATGAAATTATTAGCTATTTTTTTACGCAACTGTCTGTGGAATATCCTGTTTGTGTAGTAAGATTATCATTTCACAACAGAGTGAATCTTTTTTTCTTGAAGCGATAATTTTGTCGGTCGTGAGAATTCTCTCGTGCGATTTGCCGAATGAGACTGTCCTACTTGCACAATCACTTTTCCGCGCGTCTTTATCGCTGACGTTGTTTTTCTAACGTGTAGTGATTTAATCCGATTTACGCGCTACAAATTCTCAGTAAATTCCTCTTGGAATCGTAAACAATTCAAATGAAAGCTTACTTTCCGCATTGGTAAAGAGAATAACAGGCAGAGATAAACATTCATACACAACGAGCTATACCTGTCTCGACCAGCCGGTTAGCCAACTAGCCAATTAATTTTCCTGTGCGTTTCCACACGAAAAAAAAAATTATTGCCTCGTTACCCCTGTCTGTTCAGACTGTTGCAATTTCTCGCATAATACATTCCGTTCTACGATTGGACCATCGCCAGTGCATGTTTACGGAAATCTCAGCGGGGCGGCGCGGGTGGGTGATAAAGGGGTGGATCGCGCGAATGAAAGACTAAGTTTATTCGCAATCGCCTCGGGAAGACAAAAGGCAAGAATTGCGGACCTGGATCCACGCGAGTTATAATTGGCGATTTGTTTATTGAAACGCGATATAGCAGACGTGACGATCGGTGTGAGGAGGAGAAAGGAACGCGTTCGCGAAAAGTGGAAAATTGCAGAAATGCCTTTCAGCATGGAAAATACTATTTTGCTGAAGTATCTAAAGTATTTTAAATGAAATCAAAATTTTTGAAAGGCCACGAGCCAGAAATACAAAACAAAGAAAATATATTATAAAATTATTAATATGAAAATATAACAAAACAAACGTTTCGATACCGATCGGGTCATTCTCAATGTTGATAAAAAAAATTTTTATAAATGTTAAATTATTACAAACGGAAACACACACACACAATATATATAAATTATCTATCATTTAATACATGTATAATATAATGTAAATACGTGTTACTTAAAGTATTTTAGATACAGATCTGAAAATAATTTTGTTGGACAAACAATTCTATATATAGGATGTTCAAACTGATGATTGCTATGTCAGCATTTCTTATGCTTCTTACAAAATTATTTTGATTGGTATGGATGGTCCAACAAAATTATTTTCAGGTCTAATATCTAGCTGAATCTTTAGATACTTCAGCAAAATCGTCTTTTCTGTGTGACTATAAGTTTATCGGTTAATCGTCCATTAACGTCATGATGTTTTTTTTTTCTCTTACGGTGACAACGAGCGCGATAATCGGCGCAAATTTTGTTCGTATTTGGGTTATCGGGCCTTACGACATCCGCCGCTCCACTAGGATAACACAATTATTGGATTTCGATAATGCAGCGCTCTTTCTCTCTCTTTTTCTGTTCGTCATAAATACGATGATCCACGTGTTGCAATACAGCTCGATAATAAGCGTAACGAATTTACGCGTTTAATCCTTTTCACATATGTTATATAACTAGTAGTAAGATTTATTTCCAATTTCTCATACATTTTTTATAACAGAAATGTAATAAATTCCGTCGCTCGTGAACAATTATTTTAACAAATATTAAAAAAATAAATATTCGTATTTTTTCGTTTTTAAATAATAACATATTTCGATAACATTTAATTTATAATATTGTAACATTATTTTGAAGATATTAAATACTCCCTTTAAATATTTTTCTTTTATTAATAAGCCGTCCCATTCTCAATCACTTTCGAACACATCATGACTTGCAATTCTCAGATTATAACCATTAGACTGGCTAACTTCCTTCTTAAAGCGAGCGTCTGAAAACCGCGTGTAAGAAGCAACGTCGTTCCAGCGAAATTCTATATCTTGACTTACGACACTCATTCCCCGGGAGAATTACATCGGCGAGGCGAACGATTTTTTTTTTTTTTTACCGATTTTTACCTAGGCTCCGGCATTAGTGCGTCGGAGGAATTGGCTTCCCGGAAGCCATGCTCGTTCCGCGCGGTTTCGTAAAGCCAACTGACTTAGAAGCGTGATCCGACTATTTTTAAAGCCCCGACCCCTCGTGTCGCCTCCCCCTATCGTCGGTTGCCAGAGCGAGTGCAAGTAAGCTCGCCTGTAATTTCCGTCATGTAATTTCCGAAGGAGTTCGGTAACCTGGCCGGCAGTTTGTCGTTCCCTTGATCTTTACTCGCACCGCGGGTGATTTACCGCCTCACCGTCGCCTGTGCTTTCTCACCGCTAATTATATTTCAAGTGGCGAGAAGAATATGTATATATTGCAGGGGTGAATATCCATCTCTCTCTGTCTACGTTTTTAAAATTTTCATTTTTGGTAATTCACATTGATTTTATTTATTTCAAAATTATCGAAAACGAGAACGACGTAATTATTTTCCGCGATTTTTTAAATATTTAAATATCTCTTTGAATAAATCACTATATTAATGATATTCGATTTTCCACAGTTTTTATCTGTATTTATTTTAGAAATGTTGAAAGCTAATTAATGAAATGCTTGTTTTTAACGATTATTCTTCAATGATTTATTATCTTCTAAAAATTTTTATTGAAGAGAAGATTATAATGAACTCTTGTTTATTCACAATTTATGATAACCTATTTGCATCACAAGTTCCACAAATACTGTAATTTTATTATAAAATGAAGGTATTCTTGTTTTAAAGGTGATTATTTTGCTGGCTTATTATGCTCTATAAATTTAATTGAAACGTGGTTACTGTTAATAAAAATGGTTTATTTATTTTTGTGAAAATCTCTTTCAATTATATATTCCAGGAATATCGAAATTTTATAAATAATTTAGAAAATAAAGATTTGCTGTTTTATTATAAATGATTTTCTGACTTTTTATATTATTTTTTATTTTCACAGTTAACAGAATACTACAATAAATAAATTTACAATTTATAAATATTCTTTTTCCAAGTTTTTTATAATATTTTAAAATCCATGACTATGCATTTCGCATTTCATTATACATTGCGTGATTTGTAGGATATGTATCATTATATTGAAATGTGTAGCCTTTTTTATACGAGTTTTTCTTCGAGTTTCTCTTCAAGTTTCTATATTTTGTCATCTTTGTTAACAGAAAAAAATAGCGGATTGTGCATTGTATTAACCTTTAAGTGTCTTAAGATTGATCTTCTCTTCAAGAATGTCCGATTTCGCCTTGCAAGGATGTTTCAAATTTAAAGTTTTACTGCTTACAATCTTATTAAAACTCGAAGCCTTGAATTATCTTTAGGTCATAGACATTTCTGAACAATACTACTTTCAGCAGTGATATTCTGCAAATAAGAACGCAGAATATGATAAGTATGATGTGATTTAATATGATATGATATAATGAGTACAAAAAATATTCGTACAAGAAAAATTTTTATAAAAAAACTTATATTTGTAGAAAATAAATATTAATTAATATTAGCGCTTTAAACAATGAACACGTTCTGGCCTAATATAAACAAAAAAGAGCTTCTTTTGTAATCCTGATTGAGAAGCTAAATTTCTTGCGACTGTACGAATATTTTTTATGTGTTCGAATAATACAATTTTTTATTTTTACTTTTTAAAATAATATTATATTTTTATTACACATTTTTTTAGATTAAATAATTTTGAGATATATGTAGTCCATTTTATTTTCTTTTTCTAAATAAATTGCTAATTAATGTTTGTTTTTTTTTTTAAATATCTTTCGATATTTCTGTACCAATACTTTTTGTATTCACTATGTTATAAACCGTGATGCATATGTCAATATTTTACATTTTTTCAAATCGAGGTAAAACTTTCTATCTCCTCTATAATATGATCGCGAGAATGGTTAATTTATCAAACATCTTTGTTCGCGCAAATAACGATAACAGGTTAATTGGATTCCACTTTGGATTTTACTTTGGATAACCGGAGGCTATAGACCTTTCTGTATTAATTCGTGTTTCTCTTCTTAATCGAAATATCAATGAATGCCCTGAATGCGGAACACAGAAGTTCTCAGCAGGCACGCGGCACCGATTATACGATTTGAATTCCCCCTTTGCTATCGTGCCATTATTCTGGTTGTCCCGAAAAGCACCCTCGGATCGATCGACCATATCAACCCTCGGAAACCGCCCTCGCGCGAGCGTTTCGTGCCTGGGTTTCCCCTCACGGATTTATTGATCGCCCCGCTCCTCTCCCCCCCCCTCCACCCCTCAGCTTTCCGCTTCGATGGGAGCGACGTGTTTCATACATACGAACGCATAGATCCCTCTTGGTCTTCGTAATATAAACGCTGTCGTTCATTTCCCGGCCTTTCTTCTGTACGCCGTGTCGTTCGAACGATCGTAAAACATTATTTCCCGACGTGAAACTTCCTCGGACCCGGATTAAATCGACGGAGAATCCTCTTTCTCGTCTCTCGACTCTAGGTAGGCTGCGTAAATAATTTTCAAGCGAGCCAGCTGCGGCAACTTACAAGGGACATTCACCGCGCAGTAGTCATTATTTCATGCGCGCAGTTCTTACTGCAGAATTGTAAACAATAAGAGATACATGTTTCGCTTTTCTGAAACATTTTAAACTTGGTAAGATTGAATCTTGATTTTTAATTTGCAATAGTCGGAGAGATTATATCTTTTACTCATCAACAGTACTTCTAATAAAGTCGTAATACATTTTCTCTGCCAATAACTTTAATTTTAATTCTTCCGTCAGTAATACGGGCAATTTTCGAGCAATTTTTAATGTTCCGGATTATATAAAAATCTGAAAAGATTCTAATATATACTCGTCAAAGATTTAACAACGAGATTTTACTATTACAGAACTCGAATTATATTTTACTTATTTACTTCTTACTTTTTAAATCTTAGATTTAAATTTAGCTACCCAAATTTGTAATCAAAATATGATAATTCTTTATTCTTTATTCCAATTACCGGCAGAACATTTAGTTTGTATAAAGCAGTTTAATATGCTGAAATTAGGTCAGACATTATCGTCATACAATGTCATACATCATCAAATTCACAATACGAATTATTAAAGATTAATGAATATCTCATAATCTAAATTATGATTTATTATCGAAAATTATAATAGAGTGGTCTAATACAAAGAGAATAGAAACACTCGAGTATTTCACGATAGTTTCACAGAAAGAAGGTCTCCCTCTCTGTCAGAGAAATTTCAAGATCGTTGATGTTAAATCGACGGCGAAGGATTTTTATGCGCCAACAGCTGCTCTCTTCTAAATTCGACGCCGAGGCCGCCCGCGACTTTGTTCGCGATTCGCGAATGTTGCAACTCGCCTTACGATATACACGTCACGTTGTAATATTCACACCGAGCAGTCTCGTTCTCGTTCGAATGCTCCGGCCGAAAATAGAGCGCGGCGGGCCGGAGAGGCGCGCTTTGGCAGGCCTCGCTTTCTGCACGAGCAATTTTGCAGACGTCGAGCACGCGTCGAAGCTTGACCGTTGATTTCGCGTATAGACTCCGTCTGCGTCTCGCATGGAATGAGGATTCCAGTTTGGTGACTCGTGACTGACACGCGCGTTCGGCACTGAAACTCTGAGAAATTTATATAAAGACGTAGACGTGATTAATTCGAGCTGCATTCTTGGTAATGTGAGCGATTAAGCGATCAAGAGATGTGGATATTATATAAATGATACTGACTCTCAAAGGGGTCGCATAATTTCCGGATGTCATATCTTATCGAAGTTTATAGATGTTTAAAATAACGTATTTAATGTATGTTTAATATTAATTCTTCGAGATTATCTCTGAAAAAAGAAATGGTATTCAAGAAACTACATTGAGGAAAAAAAATTGCCGTTTAAAAAAAATATTAATTGATTCAACTAAATGTCACGGACTGTTCAGCAAATATTTGTTAATTCAAACAAATAACATGTTTTAAATTACAAAATTTTGTTAATCTAAATATATAAATATTTGAATTAAACAATCATTACGAACTAAACGCATTTAGTCAAGTTAAACAACTTTTTTTTTCTCAGTGTAATAGTGACATAACGAAATGCATGAGTAATCGCAGAATAGTAAATAGGAAAAATTATAAAAAAAATTAATAGTCAAGGGTTAAGAATAATATTGCGTAATATCTAGCTTTAAGATAACAACAGGAAATGCTCGTCTCGCTTGAGATATTGCAATTCGGCGTTTTGCGTTTGCTCGTGTTGCGAACGACAGTCAAATATAGAACCATTTATCGGTGTCGACGTAAATGTATGTCGAAATGTTATTCGCGACGGATATTAACACGAGGCAAGTTGCACGAGTAATGCAGTATAGCCAGCAGGTGCTCGCATTTCGACGGGCAGGAAGGAGAGCCAAGAGGGGAAATAGTTATAAGGTTAGTGACATTTACCGAGAGAGCAACCTCTCGCCTGTGGGCTTCTCTATAGACTGCCATAATCGCGGCCGACAGTTCGCGGAACTAGTTTCGCAAATGCGTCGCGCATTTGACACAGTTCATTCAGTGTGGCAGTCGGTCGGCGAAACAAAAGTTTCGCTCTCATTAACTCGGAATCTGCTGCCTCCTCTAAACGGGTCAGTCGGTAATTTTTTAGAAGAAGCGGAGCACCAAGGATACCTAAATTGCTTGGATGTTTGTACGTATTTAGATCTGTTTTCTGCAGCTGAGCTTAGTATACAATTTTAAAACTTAAAATGACATATATGTTTGATATTTAGCGAAAGCGAGAGAGTTCTAGTGCAGTCTAACGAATAAAAATAGATTTTATTCGTTGTTCATAATCTGTCTCAGAGATTTTGCTGAGCATCTAAAAATTTAGATAGATTTGAAAATAATTTTGTTAGACTATTCAAAATTACGTGGCATGGCAAAAAGTTCGATGAATGTTATATAAGAAAATAAACACCACTTAATATATGTATAAATGACCTTTATTGTTTTTCGAAATAATCCCTCCGTAGAGACAAATGTCATACGATTCAAAACGATTCTTAAATCAGCATTGCATTACCATTTTAAATTACTTGCGCTCTCCTTAATTCTCTCTAGATCTTGCTCTTGCAGATCTTTTTTGTTTCTTAAATAAAAAAGATGATGAAAGGAACTTGATTTACAAACATTTTAGACATTCAAAACCGTGTGACAACAAGATTTCAGGCGATATCCAAAGATTTTTTTCATAAATTTTTTTACAAAGTTTTGGCAAGCTGTACGAATTTTGTGAATTATGTATAAAGATTATTTTGAAGGACAATAAAAGTCCATTTTTATGTTATAATTAAGTAGTGTTTACTTTCTCATATATTCACCAAACTTTATTGCCACGCCATATATGTAAGCCACTCAAACTAGTTCCTAGAATGTCAAAACATTTTAGAATATGGCTTATTATACTTGAAATTCCTACATTATTATTTTAATGATCCAATAAAATTATTTTTATCTATATTATGTTAAGATTCTAAGATACTTTGGCAAAAATCTTTCTATATTTTCTCTATTTTCTTTTCTATTATTTATATCTGCGAACAATATAATACTTAGAAATTGACTGTACATCGTATACATCTTGTGTATTTTGCTCTTTATTTTTAGCTATGCCATCTCTCTACGATTTTACAATTTTTCCTCGTATGCTCGAGGAGGTAACTCAGAATGAATAAACCTGTTTATCCTCGTTGGCGCGCCGCGACGGGTTGCCTTCGTTGAAATTACAATCGTGCAAATGTCATCGTACTTCCTTTCGTATGCGTCTCATTTCTGGGTTATGCGTGTCAATAAGACCACGAAAATGAAAGTTGCGCGAACGTTAATCTTTTTAGCACAAAAAAGTTTGCGGGAAGACGAAATGAATTTTTGCTCCCATTTGTGATTGCTGCTAAACGTCGTTCATTCGTTTATCAAAAAAATGTAAAAAAATGTAATACTCAAGCTAATATTTGATATCAGTACTGATACAAATCATGTTATTTGATATCATGATATTTGATATCACTATTGATATAAAGTCATTTACTATGATATGAAGTTATTTTTGAAAGCATCACGTATTCCATTAATGTATCTGTGTAGATTTCAATTTAAAGGAGAATGAGGAGCCATAATCAAATTGCAGTGTCTTCCATGAGCGTCATTACTCAAATACACTTTCTCCACCTATATCATAACCGAGGCTAATGATCCAGAAATGGATAGATCATCTTTGGCCAAGGCCGCTCGCTTTTCGTTACTCAATCACCACCGAGCTTTCCCCGAGAACTCTCGACCGCGCGATTATTTTACGGTGCGACCGTTGTGATTTACGATCCTCTCAAGTCGACGTAATGCAAATGCGTGATAAATCACCGGCGAGCGATCGTATTGTTCCCACGAGCGTGAACGGCGCGAGACGCCATGTCTACGTGGTCATTTCTGCGTCACCCGATAGACGTTGCTGTTGCGCCGAGGCGTATCTCTTGGCATGATATACCCAGGCTATCTAAATGATGCATTGGCCATGCACACATATACGCACGAGGAAAATGTACGTGTGATTGTGTGCAATGCACACGCGTGAAACTCGTTCCGTCTCGTTCGCGCTCCCCGCTTTTTCCTCCCGTTCATATCTTTCTTTTTTTTTTTTTTCTTTCTTTCTCCCTCGCATTCGTCAGTTTCCGTCTGCGTGGAATTACGTCACGTAGAAATCACGGTAATCACGCGGCGGGTGCAGAAAGCGTAGGAATGCAAGCGTTAATTTGCCGCGCGATACGATATAAAGCAATATACGGCGCAACGGGACGCATCACGACGAGTGGAGGACGACTAACGAGTTTTTTTCCGCGAGTGCGTTTTGTATGGTTTTTACACACCCCTCTCGTCCTGGAAATGACAGGCGCCTGTCCCATTCTTTGAAAGTATCCATGGTTCTTTCCAGCGCATTTTTTCAATGTATCGTCGCTATATAACTCCTCGAACACGTTTTAGAGAAACTAATTCTATAGAGACCGAGATTCCAAACAAGATATAAAAGTCGAACGTATATGCCATTTTATAATGGCAGAAAAGTTAGAAAAGGAATTTTCGAATAACCGCTGACCAAGAAAGACATTAGAATTTTGTTATTGCCGCGTCAAGATTTTAAATCAGGATCTTTACAATTCTCCTTTTGTGTCAGCTTTACGATCATCCCGAAATTCAGGTAACGCTCTGCTGGATTTGTGGTGGAGAATGCTTACCACACAACCTGTCTTCGTTAATGGGTACAAGAAGTAGGTCACCACGTCGCTCCGAGGATTGATCCTCCGGCGAAAGATTATTTTTTCGGACGATCGTTATTGCGGCTGATTGAGCGTTCGTGATTCCATATTCATTGCCGTGCTCCATTACCTTGGTGCATGAGATCTGCGACTGGCTGACCTCGGTCTGTACGAAAAATCATTTATCTTCGACGAAGGAAAATCTAATGCCGATTAAGTCACGAGCATGCGCTTATCAGCCGTAATCGTATCGTGAGCAATCGAAATCATTCCTCTTCGCATTACGTAACGCGAAGTTTGTACTCCGACAGTTTGTGCCTTCGCACACATAAAAAAATATTATTTCTTGAAAAGTGATTACTCAATTTACTTCCTTTTTATTAAGTAATCTTTAATAAGGTTATCTTTAATAAAAAAAAAAAAAAGAATATTTTCTTGATAATCTTGAAATGTATTTATTAAATTTTAAAAAGATTCATTTTTTGTACTCAAAGCAAAGAATTAATTTTCTTTTAATGAATTTTTCTATGTGTATTGAACTAGATTTTTATTTATTGTCTTATTCATAATGTATCAGTCGCATGCTCGAAATGGCCGACGAAGGATCGAAAATCGTCTCGATAAAGGTCGTAGGCTCTATTTTTACCCATTGAATTTACCTTGTAAATTGTCTAGCGCTTTATACAACTCCACGTGTCGCTTGTTTCTTCGTTTAAATTTACATCACGAGACAAAAGTTTATACCCGTGCATATGCACACGTTATGCTACTTTCTGCGAGTTTACTTCGATATTGAAGCCAGTAAAGTCTTTGAAGATTTTTTTATAGTGGTGTTTAATTAAATTATATAAAGAAATGTTTCGATTTATTATTAACTACATTCTGTTTGAAATTATATACATAGAAAAATCAATAAGTTTTTCTTGGTAAGTTTTTCTTTCATGGCAAGTAAATTAATTTAAAAAAAAAAAAACTTTACATCAACATCTATTGCTCCTTTCTGGCTACTTTTTTTAAATTTTGATTTACAAAAAAAGCGATATAATACACACATACATATATATCTTATTTGATTAATAAGTTTTTATTCAATTGAATATCTAGCATCACGGTCAATGGCGAAATCAGGTTAGGCATGCTCGACCATCATTCTAGATCACGTTCGTAGTTCGTATATATCCGTTATGCTCGAAATATATTGCGAAACGCGGCACGAAACGATTTAGTGATCGTGGAGGGAAAATTAACGCTGGCTTTCTTCTCAAATGCGTTCATCTCGCACGATGGAATAAAGAGACATGCAAACAAGGACAGAGAAGCTTCATGTCGAAGGAATACCGAGACTAGCAAACATTCTTCGGAACTGTGCTTGTTTCAAAATCGCGAAGTCATAAAATGCCGCGCGACGGAGAATCTTGAGTAACGAAGTATTTATTTCCGAATATATACGAAACACCTCGTTACGGCAGGTGGGAATACTGAATGTAATTTTAATCGGCGGAGTGAATTGCTGAAACAAGCGGAGCGGTAAGTCACGCGAAAGTATACGTATTACATACTACTATATAATGAAATTATATTATAAAACCACCGATGAAACGAAAATCGTCAACTTTGATTAGAAAATGATTAACAATTATGTAAGTAAAATTTAGACCGAAAAGAATAAGTCAAATAAAAAAAAGAATTCTATTTTTCGCTCAAAGCGACTCTTGATTTTTAATAAGAATTACATTAAATTACATTCTTTGCGATTTTTACTACGCGATTCTTGACCGCATTAGAATTTGGTTCAAAGATCCAGGAGATTGAAGGCGACACGCGAGAAATTCTCGTCTTGTAAAATTTATGAGACTCTCATAGATTCTATCAACAACATAATCGAACCGTTTGCCTAAGGCGAGAGTGAAATATCGGCATTACTTACTGTAATCGATAAATGACGATGCGCGGCGATTATATTTTTTCGTTTCCCCGATTAATAATCTCTTTGTGGTCGATGATTAATCCCATAATCGAATGCCACTGTGTTAAAGCGCAACGCGACAATACACGTTGCGATTTACGCAACCGTATATTTATTATTCAAATTACGATCTTGCGTCAAGGTGATTCGCCATGGATTTGTTTCGTGCGTAGTCCTTGAGATTCCTCGAACGGGTTAACAATGGGAGTTGTGGCCGTTGTCGTTACGTTTTTAAATATACATCTGGCGATCCCATCACGCTCGTAAATATTCCGCACGATTTGATCAGTGATCGCTTCCACGAAACTCGGCGAAATTTCTGTTTTTCCAATACGTTATACGGGGAATAATCCTCACCGATGTAAACATCGCGCAAAAACGCATTTATTTTGGCTGAGCTATGTAAAAAAAGTATCGGCGTCGTTATTATTTGTTCGCTCGGTAACGCGAGATTTTCGCTATCGCTCGGAATACAGTTGACTTTAGGTCATGATTTCTTAACACTTACGCGTAGGAATAATATACTTGCCACGCGTGTGTATCTATGCTAACAGTGCTATTTTCTCTATTTTATTATTTATAAGCTTATGCAAATCATCAATATTGTTCATTAATTCTCGAAGAGAGAAAGGGACAAGCAGAGTCAATTTGTAGGTACATCCGTTATTTTCAGAATATTTTCAAATTAACCAGTTTTTAAAAATTGAAAAAGTTTATAAGTCTTACTTATAGTTGATATCCTGGAGAAAGAACCATTCAATGTCTCGTTACGTTTTAATTTCTACACTGATTTTTTATTCACAGAATATTTTCTTTTTCATTTCGTCGCTTTAAAGTCGCTATTTCATCACTTCACGAAATATAATCGAGTATTTATAATTCATACGCTGATATTCACACTTAAAATACATCTTACACTAAAGTTTCAAGAGAAGATAGCTAATCCCAATGACGACGTGATGTCCAACGAAGATCCGCCTCACTGATAAATACCCTTAATCGCCGCCTATTCAGCGAAAGAACGAGCTCATCATTCTATAATCTATTTATCTCATACCACTCGCGATACTACGGACTTTCGAGGTTACTACATTGATGTGAAAAGTATCCACGTGTCAGTCGCGCAAGGCCTAATGCGAGA
>Ga0157364_1003229_pt1 | contig 15748 bp, 6 predicted proteins | sample AttsexASBM2_FD_111476 | JGI IMG/M metagenome (GOLD analysis project Ga0157364, IMG submission 111476) | Fungus gardens microbial communities from leaf cutter ant in Ribeirão Preto, State of São Paulo, Brazil - Atta sexdens ASBM2 | ecosystem: Host-associated > Fungi > Mycelium > Unclassified ...
AACTAAAAATTTGCTGCTACAATCAAAAACTGGTTGCTGCAGCCATATAAAAATGCTATGCCATATTTTACTATCTAAATTGTTGCAGCAACCAATCTTTTTTTTCAGTGTATGTATAATTAAAAAATTATTATTAAAAAAATAAAAGATTTAACTGTGTTAGGCATTTTTTTTAATTTGCTTTCACTCGTAGATTCGCAACTCTATTTCGTTAGTTATTCAAGAACTTGCTATACAGACGTAACGGCAAACATCCTTTCGGCGATACGATAATTTTTTGCCTTGAATATCCGTTCATTCTCTTTCAAATCTACGTCCAGGCAAGTTTGCTGCTTTGACCTTTCAAAGATTCTTACAATCTTTTCTGAGCTCTTCAGCGTGAAAGGGTGAACTTCAGGGACGAGAACTTCTGAAAGTCGAACTGGTCGAATATACTAGTAAATTCTCGACGGCTTTATCGGAAATCCTATATATTGGAAAAGGACGGGACGTATCGTGAAAAGATCCGATTCGCTATCCTCGAGTGATCTAGTAGTTGCAAATTCTATCTTATGTCATCCTTGAACACAAAATTCTTCGGACGAAGAATTTTTCGTCTCAATTGATTTTTTCTTTTCTTAGTACTTGATTATTAAGTTATATCGAATCGAAAATTCATGAAAGTCTATCTATCTATTAGAATCCTTTCTAATTGATCATCTAATTGATCACGTTTTTAATTGGTGAAATTCTATCACACATCTATCGTTTAATGTTAATGTATGTGCAGCAGGAATGTTTTATTTATCTGATTTAATAAGATCTAATGACACGGTCTGGATAAAACAAACATATCTTCTGTTAAGATATTTATACTGTACAAAATTTCTTTTTAATATTACATAATTGACACAATTTATAATTGATATAATTGACACTATAATCAAACTGGTAATAAAGTTAATTGACTGGTAATAAAGTTCAAAAATAATCTGTTTAATATCACTATTACAATGATGTAATTACAAGTAGCATATCGCTCCAATCACGGAAAATTTGTTGTTTGTGACCGAGTTGAAGAAAGCGAGAGAATGTTAGGGAACTAACTCTGTATATTGTACAATTGAAAGGTTGGACAGCCACACAATGAAACAGTCGGTTATCGAGATGGCTCACCATAAACTAGAACGCGTGTTACAGAGTACGAGCCAAAACCCAGCGGTAAAATAACCGAAGGCTTGCATCCCTCTCTTTTTAGCTTTTCGCCGCAACATTATCCGTCTACCTTCCTCACTCCGTTCCGGAGTTGCCCTCTGGATGTTGCACGATCGACCAGTGACCAATATCGGTCGGTTAGGATGTAATAAACCCTCGGGCGTCACAGATCATCCCTCCTATCGCCCGTTATTGAGGCAATATTATGTGACACGGTGTACTCCGGCATATGCGTCCCGTAAAATAGCACGCAAACGTGAGATGTGCGAGTCTGTATACGAAAACGAGCGACGTAATTCACTAGGACCAAAGAGTAGAAGCCAACGTCATGACCAGACTGCATAACGTTTCACGTTCAACGGCTAATTTAATCGTGTGAGTCCGCAGCAAAGCAAATTCCCGTTACCACTGGCATGACACGACCATTGAGACAGATCTAAAGTCCCTTTAGCTTATCCATACATACAACATTGATATCTTTGTAAAACTAAACCATAAGTGCTGAGAAAGATATTGTATTTCATTACATTATTATCTATTTAATTTTAGGAAAAAGTATATTATTTTAATTTGATTTTATAATTAAGAAAGAGTTGTTTAAAAAGATTTTAAAATAATTATCAATGATTTTTTACTTCTTTATTTAATAATAAAAGTATTTTATAAATATACGTACATATATTTGTATTTTTAAATGTCATTCACTGCCGTTCAAAGTATTTGTTATTCAGCCTTTTGTACATATCTCGTTCAGTCTACATTCTTTCTAATGCTATTATATTCTTTTTATATATTTTGAATACAAAATTTTGAATTATCATTTATTATTATTTACAAATGAACTATAGTTCAATATCTAGAAAATCAAAAAAGAAAATTAAAGTTCATAATTCTTCATTTAATTAAGAAAAACAAAGAGGGCAAATACTTTTGAACGGTAATGTATATAATGTATATTACATTTCAAATAAACTGTGACACGTTATAAATGCAGTAAAAATTGTGATGGAAAAAGAGACAAAAATTTAAATTGCCCTCTAGGTGAATCGTATTAAATATTATATATATATATATATATATATAATACTGCAAAGTAATAAGTTTTTCTTAAAATAAAATAAAATGTAATCAATATGTATTTTATCATATTATAAAATCAGTGCAATATGATTAATATTGCAGAATTAAATTGATTTCGACTTATCGTTTGATTCGGAATTATTATCAGTTATTTTTAACAAGTCTTACTTTGAAATTTTCGGATAGTTTTTAACTTTGCACGAAATAATCATTAAGGAATGTCATGAATTTATCGTACAAAGAAATGTAATTTATCTAAAGTCAGAATATATAATATTGGAGTAAAGTTTCTTCTCGGAAAATATTCAAACTAGTTGAGTCCAGACGAAGAAAACCGGCACTGCTATTTCTTCATGAAGCCAAACGAATTAACGTCATTATTGTTTATTTTGTAATCCAAATTTAATTAAGGGCACGCGTATCACAAACCATTTTCTTTCGAACAACTCACATTTGACATGTTCGTCCAATTCTCAACAACTCTTGTATAGTTTCGCACAACTTTTACACTTTAACAAAACTTCAAGTTCCACGTCGCACAATTCTTCAAGGCCACAGCTCGAATCATGTGCCAACAGTTGTCCGAGTAGCGAGTTTTATCTTATTGTTAGTTACAGATTGCTTACAGAAATTACTTTACGACTATTTGTTAAATAGAACTTGTTAAAATAAATTAACTGGAACTTCAATAATTCGAAAATATAATCCGGTACATCTCACAGAATGTGTGAATGCCTCGAATAAATATACGAAGAAATATACGAATGCAGTTAAACTTAATTGGAATTTCTGAACATGACAGAAGTGCTACGGATTTGCTATATATCTGTTGCCTGTGGCGGACAACTTTATTGGGATTTTATCAGATGGATGCCTTAAAGTTGACCTTGCTACGGCTAAATGCGTACAGTTCAGGTTTGACGCCGCGATAGGTTATTCTGGTTTGCTTATGCGAAACCTGCAACCAAAGTGCTCCGATGACACCCTCCGAAATGCTTTGCGATGGAGACGAGAAAGTGGAAGAGATCTCACATGTTCGCCTGTCAATATGACGTTCGAATAGTGCACTTTACATATACTCTGTTTACTCAATATCAGATTACCTTAACAGATGCAGTTCTGCGAGAAGCTTCTTTCCATCTTTGTGCAAATCATTTAAATATGCGCGATGCGCCAAAATTATGAGATATTAATGTCTCTGATGTTCGTGGTGTATTTTTTACACTCATTGGATTGCACGTTGACAAAAACAACATCCGTGTAATTTCTTTTCTTTAAAAAAATTTGTCAAAATCACTCGTTAAAATTATATTCAACAAGTTTGTCACAATGATAGTAAAACTTATAACTTAAAATTGATACTTTCTACAATGCATTGATCATTGCGTCTGCGTAACGAATTATATTCTCCGAGAAACGTACCACGGATTATTGCAAAAGTGAAAGGAACGATAATCGAAAAATCGCATAAGAATTGGCGACGATCCGTTGATGGGAAAACTCGCCAAAGTCGAAGTGCGAATCGCGGAGTCCTCTGGACTCGACTGACGGCATGCCAGGGCCGTTGGGTGCAAAAGGGGTGTTGGCGGGGAAGAGGGGACGCAATGTCACCCCAAGATAGAGGAAGAGAAAGAGGGTAGCTGTGCGAGAACGAAAGCATGAGTGCGAGGTGAGGGAGGATGTCGGACGCGCCGCCGCCTTGATGCTGTTTCCGTGGATATCTACCTTCTACAGCACGAGAAAGTCGCAAGGAAAGAAGGTGGAATGTAAAAGAAAAAAAAGTCACCGCAGCGAAAGACAATCAGTACAGACGGAAGATGATAGGATGCCAACTCTATTCTCTATTCGAAGTTTCCGAGGAAGTAAGTGAAAATCGTTGTAGATTTGCCAACGGATATTTTGCCTTCTGATATCTTAATATTCGAAATTTTTTTCTTTACCTGCTTATGTATTTTACCTTACATTAAATCGTGTATTCCGCTACGTGAAAGTTTGAACCTTTAGCCGAACATCGTCTGATGAATGCATGACATTTATCCGACGTGCCGTTAAGAACATTAACTTGACGAGATTGAAAATGTAATACGCGAATAAGTACATTGTTTAACAATAGCCATACGGCAATGGAGAATAGTTGAGCTACAAATGTGAGCTACTGCTACACTATATATATTATGAAGATTAAATGGCAATGTAACCGTCCGTCTTCAGGTTTCCGCAACTAGAGATAAGAATTTATGTTACTAGCTAAGTACGTCGCGACGAAGGAGAACTATGGATGGTGGAACGAAATGAAGGCGAACAAGATAATTAATTTTATCGGCAACGAAAGACGAATTGCAGTTTTGTCGGTAGATTGAGTTCAGGGTCCGAAGGAAAGAAAAAGGTACGGCCAACAGCTCTGGCGATTCCACTTGGTATATGTTTCTTTCCCCGTCCTTTGCTCTGGTATTCCTCCCTCCCATTAGCAAGCGTCGCGACGAAAAGGGAGAAATTAAAGCGAAAATAAAGCGGAAGGCAAATAAAAATAAAAGTCCTTTCCGCACTGTTGGGTCAGGTTGGACTGGTACCGACGTAACAGCGCAGCGGCAGCTGCATGCACGGGACTCTGGAATAGTTTCATTTACCTACCCGTAATTTCATAGCCTTTCCAACCTCCTGTCTCTTCCCATCCTACTCTACCACCTCCGTTGCCCTTGCACACCAGAATGCGTCCTCGTGTGGTACCGACGAGGAGACTACGATCCTACTACCGCTTGTGCTCTTCGCCCCTATCTCTCGCTCTGGTCCGTCAAATATCTTTGTTTTATTGTACCTCTCCGCGTGCCCGGAAGTGAAATTCGCATCCATGGAGAGCGCCGACTGCCGCAGTCCCTCATAATTCGATTCCGCGAGGCACCAGTCGCCGGCGAACGCGAATTTTCGCGATTTTGCGTTCGAAATTTAGTTAAACGACCCGCGCATTACAATGGATACAAAACAACGATATTTAACAGCATACAAAAACGTGGCTTTGTTTAGATAAAAAGAAAAGAAGTTAAATATTCGTATAGCAACAATAATGATTCTCATGAAATGTCGATGATCTTCAATTTAACGAATCGCGAAGCGTATAATTTATGCGCCTTTAAATTCAGTAATTTATTTCTATTAATAAATCATAAAATCTTTCAAATATATCTCATTTTCTTAGCTTGTCGCGTAAATTTTACTCATATAAAGTGATAAACGTGTCAAATCTTGATGGAGTTAATATCATGTTGCGCGCAACATTCTGACACGTACAATTCTCATGTATGTATTCTTTATGTATGCATAATCAAGTAGCTTCCATTAAGATTCTTTCTACACATACACACGTACACGTGAATATGACAGATTGAAATACACAAAATGAACAATCAATCTCTGAATTAATAACGGACTGTGATACCGGTTGTACCAATTCTAACTGCGAAAGAAGGCGGAGAAGAAATCTGAGACTCGAGAAAACATTTTGATTTGCTTTGCCGAACGCGTGCGCAACTGTGCAGAGAGAAACATAAATAAAGGCTGTGCGGTAACAGCATGAGAGAGTGCACGGTGTGCACACATCGGCTCGAATGCATCCAAGAGTCGTATTTCTCGGAAGCTCTCATAGGTAGGTAGGCTGTCCGCCTTGCCTTCGGAATCGAGGGAGAAACCAGGCGAAGTGGCATGCTCCTGACAGCTGGAAAATAAATATTTGCGCGTATTTCAACGATTAGTTATAAGCGACGCCGGACAACTGCCAATATGCGGTTCTGACGATTACTCAACAGTGTCCACCTCCTTCGATTTCTCTACTTATTGTTTCGTGTTTAACCTTTCACAATAATTTTTCCAACATATTCCATGTTGTACAGTATTAAAAAAAGTACTTTTAAAGAGAAATAAAATTTCTTTTCATATTTAATATATCTCGTATATTTCTATTATGTTATATTTCTATTATGTTTCTTTCTGTAGTTAATTGTAAACTTTGGACACGATTAGTGAAACATTACGCGAGAAAGATTGTAATTATCATTTTTAATATAATATGTAAATAAAGTTAAAATTGATTAAACAAGAGATATATAAGTGGTTTCTTTACTGGGAGCATAAATAAATTTGATTTAAGATTCCTCACTACTAACTCAAATTGTCAGAAATGAGAAAACACACACTAAAAATTCTCGTTAATTATATTTGAATTTAAAGATACAATATTTTCTAATAAAATATTTTTATAATTAATAATATAGATTTATAAAATATACTGAGAATTATCTTCTTGTTTCAAAGAGAAATTAAGTCATATTTTTTTTGTATATGTATATAATTAATTTGAGTTTAGTCATAACTGTGAACATAGCTAATTTCATGTATGCAAAATTCTAGATAATTAATGAAACAAGAGAAGAGTTATATTTTACAAGTCTGTTCTATTGATTGTATTATTTTATTGAAACAATTTCTATATTAATATATTTAATAAGAATTGTTGTCGTCTTACTTCTGTTACAATCTGAAATAGCAGTGATGAGTGAAGAGAAATCTTAATTGACAACGGTTACTATTACAATTTACTAAAGATGTACTATTATGAAAAAGAATTTTTTGCATCTATGTAAGTTATGCGGTTCTAATCATATCTGATAAATAGCAACAGGACATAATATGAACGTTTCCTCGTTCTAGCTAGTGCTTTAGTCCAGCACAAATCGTCACGAACGCGGGCCGCGTTGGTGTACAGAACCGAATTGAATCTCCACGAAATCCCGGTAGGCGTTCCGCGTCGTCGTTGCAGCAGCGTTGCTCTAGTTGACGTTTCAGATTTCCAGCATTAGCATGCGCCGCGCATCGCGCTTCGTCGATGCGTGTCACGTCGTCAACCCGGCGTCGCATTCCTGTGGAAGCGCCCTTAAAGGGCGGCACGTTATGCCGTTTAACCAGTCTCTCTGTAGATCCCTTCCGAAACGATCTCCGACCCGCCCTGCTTCGGAAAGGTCACTGATCGCCATTGCGAACCAACGGTCCACGTCATAGAGGATTGCTGTACTTTGGCGTCAGCTAAAAGAGCGGCCAATACGTTCAGCCAATGAAAAATTATGTCAAAGTCGATCGCAGATATTTTTCTGTTCTAGTCACGACATTTCCTATATTTTTAAGTGAAACTTTTTCTTCTTTTTTAAAAAATGGTTTCTCGCTCGCGAGAACACATCTATCCTGCTAAACTTAAGTCACGTGTATCTAAGGAAATCAAACAGCATAGTCCATCGAATGTACCGAGTCGTGCGCAGCAAATTGCTTAACTGACGAACTTTCTAAAGTTTCTAAAGTATTCTAAAAATCACCCTTTTAGTTCCGTCGCTTCGACGAGTGGTGGCTCGTACGTCTTGCTTACCCCTCCTTTCCATGAACGACTTCTCGTGCAGCGAACTTATTCCGCGTAGATCGTCAGGACAGGAAGAAATGACGTTATCTACGAGAAGTGTAAGATCGGAATGACGCCAGAAGGTAGAGAACCGGGGGATGGTCGCGAAAGATTTAAATCTATTGGAATTGATATCTCACTTCTAGAGAGATTATAGACGGCACTCTATATGCAGTTACGTTGTAAACGTAAAGTATGGGCAAGATGGGAACGAGGAATAAAGCCAAAAGTTAACGGTGAGGGTGAACATCATCGTCTGGTGTTCCTTCAGGATGGCGTGGCTGTTCATCGGTTATAGGAGCGCGGCACGGAGGGTGCTAATGTGTCCCCGTGAAAGACTAACGGCCATGCCATTTTGTACGAAGAAAGACGACGTATTATGAGATAAACATTATAAACCGCCTTGGCACCTTCCACGTCGCAATGTTTTCAAGAACTTCATCTCACCACATTGAAAAAATGTCTGCTTACATTAATTAGAATTCTGATAAGTGGACAAATTAGATTTCTGATTAAATTATAATTCTAATTATAATTCTATTATTATAATTTTGATTTAGATAATCGAATTCTATTTATATAATTAGAATCTTCTGATTTGTTCATTTTTTTTTAACCAGAAACTTTTCTCGATATTATAGACATAATAAGAATAAGTTGCATTTCTATGAAATTGTCGATTTAGAAAAAATGAATGGTTTGAGTTGAAGAGAAATGTTTAATTTTTTCAAATGAAGTACAGATACTAAAATAAGAGAATAATCTATATTAGAGACCCTATAACAGAGTCTGGCCATGAGATAATTTTGATTAGCCTGTTGTTTTTGTTAACTTTAGTAAGTTGGAATGAGTAAAATAGTATAAGTTAGAATAAGGCATAAAAAAAAATATAAAAAGAGACAATTTAGTCTTCTTTTTCATTCTTGTTTTAATAAAATTGCTCAATTCAGACTCTATTATAGAATCTTTAGTTTATATCTATTACGTTTATGGTTACTACTAACTGGTTGAATCAAAATTCGAAGGAATGACAATCAGTTTGCCGGAATTGTGTATCATTCATTCATAGTACGGGATGTATTATTCTATACTAAAGATGTCTCATATTTATAGAGCGACAATGGAATTTTTAATACGTGCCCAACAATCTATTTGTAACCAGAAGCTATTGCGCTCAACTGTCGGGAAGAATAAAAGAACTATGGATGCGGCTAAACACGGGTATACGAAGCATCGGTAACGCGACTATATATAGAAACGTCTTGTGCAGTTTCATGGCAGTTGGAAAGCAGTCTATAAGCAGCGGGCGTTGTATATCGCCATGAAATAACCTCTCGCATTATTTATTTACGTATCTTCTTTTCTTTCTTTCCGAGTTGACCGTGCGGTCGACCATTGTCCAGGCACAGACATATATATATATATATATATCGTTGGACGTAACCATCCGCCAATTTTTTCATAACCAGCCGTATCATACATGGCCATTTTATTAGCGTCCGTGTAAGAAGTGGTATGGGGAGACAGAAAATTAAAAAAAAGAAGGAAAAATAGCTGAGCACGAGAATTTTTTTGTTAAGGCGTAATATAACCTTCTGAAATTAAACAAGTCTTCTAAAAATTTGCACGAGCAATATTACATTCACGATAATTGTTTGAAAAGATTTTGCCTGCCTGTTAATGGAAAATCCTAAAAGGAAGTTTGTTGGAAACTGCTATTTTTCTTTTTCTGCTCGCATGCGAATTATCTGTGACAGAGCGCAATAACTCGGCTCGAATGTTTAATTACACCGCTAATATAAACGCCCAACAAGTTAATAATGCTTGTAGCAAGAGAAGTAGCAGTCTCATTGGTAATGTGTCATATACAACGCATGTCATTAATATCACTGACGTGATTATCCCGTGTGCTATATTTAGAAACACGTTTCTTCTGTTGCAATGCGCATATACATGTGTATGAGCCATCCGCAACGGTGGATAATTGAAATACTAAATGTAATAATTTAAACGACATAAATTTGTCAATACATTTTAAAAAGATAACGTTGATTCAAGTTAGACAAACTGAATTTTGTTTTCAATTATAAAGATGTTACATAAATTACACTTCAAATTTTTATGAATATAGAAGATGAAGAAGTTAATAAGATACAGTTTGTTTCATAGTAAAGATAAAATATACATTTAAATATAATGTATAGAAATGGGCAAGTGGAAGTATTCAAATAACTCTACACCTGCAGGATCGTGTTCGATTCGTAAAAGAGTAAATGCATCGGAAATTCTACATCTGGCAGTGCAACATCGCGATCAATTGCATTAGAGGAATTTACGAAGCATCTACAGAAAGACCTATTACAAGAATCAACGGCCGCCGGAATTTTCATTGATGCATTATTGATTCTTTTCTTCGACTATTATAGAAAGTCTGTTTTCTCTGGCATTTATTATGTACACTTGAACGTTCATGGAAAGAATGATTTTGCTGAGATATCTAAAAATTTAGATAGACACAGATCTGAAAATAATTTTGTTGAACCATCAACATAATTATGTAGGTAACTCAAACATGATGAACTGTGCTGCAAAAGTTTTAATATTCTGGTAATCAATTTGAGCGACCTACATAATCATTTTAAGTTCAACAAAATTATTTTCAGATCTGTGTTAAGCTAAATTTTTAGATACTTTAGCAAAACGTTCTTTTTGTGTGTACACAGAACATACGATAAGATTGCATTTAACGATAAATATAATCATGAAGACTATAGTAAAATTTTGCTTTTTAAATTCATCGTCTGTTTTAAATCTTAAAACGTGCAAATCTCTGAGGATGATATATTCGTAATCGTTGAGAAATGCTAAATAATGCGATAAAGAAGCATCCCTGTGTTAGGCATGAGGAGCTCTAGGAAATTTGTAAACGAAGTACGTCCGATAACCTCTCGACGACGGTGGCGATATAGCGACGGTTTTCGCGTGCACGAGGACGTTCTTCCGTCTCTCAGCGAGAGACTAACGACGTTCTCGCCTTCTTATCTGCTTGGTCACGTAGAGGCAGAGGAGAACGTTCTCCTTCGCTTAACCGGCGTCGCAAGCGGTACTCTAGGGCGACGCAAAATGCGAGGACGTCGGGGATAAGGATCGCTGACATTCCTGGTTAATTTAGCTCGCTAGGAAGTGCCGTAAATAGGAAACGTCGCAGCGGCGACTCACTCTCCTTCCTCGAGTTCCTGGCCCTAGACACGACGCGCGCGGACCGTGTCGCCTCTGCGGAAGCCTGCCTTTGGAAAAGGCTGACCTGGCCAAAACGGACAGTGACGTACGAAGTGGTGTACTATTCGAAGTGAATAGTGGCGGCTGCATTGCGCAAGCGTTTACGTATGGAATATTCATGTACTGCAGTCACCATCCCTATGTTTTTCATTTCGTCTTCTATATTTTGAAGGATAATCCGTCCACGCAACGTTAACAATTTCTATGGTTTTGACAATGTTGTTCAGTTTATTGATGAGCACTTGCAACATAGCTTGCAAAGTAGAGAGAGTGAGAGAGAGAGAGAGAGAGAGAGAGAGAGATCGCTATTTATTAAGTGCTCTAAGATGAGAGTTCTCTTAAGTGCTAAGACTAATTCATATATTTACAACATAATTATTGTATACAGAAGCAATAAAATGAATTAAGTAATGAATATATAAAATGATGATTACAAAAGTGAAAACTGAAGTAAAATAAAGAAAAGTAGCAAATGCAAAGTTGAGATGCTAAGAAAAGTAAAAGCTACATACACGACCGGTTTAGCAAATACTTGCTTATTTAAATGTGTGTATAAGAGAGTGTACGTGAGAGAGAGAGAGAGAGGGGGGGGAAAGGGAGGGAGAGAGAGAGAGAGAGAGAGAGAGAGAGAGAGAGAGAGACACATTACTTCTGTAACATAAAGAATTAAAGACTACATACATGTGTAATAGAATAACTCTTTGCATTATCATGAAATGTAACGTACAACATGTGTCTCTCGATGTGCCAATATTCCTTGGTAAAATGTAACATGCTCTTTGCACTCTCCTTTATCATTTTACTGGCGAACAAACTTGCCGTTCGCAACGGAGCACGTAATACGCGGTAATCGGTTCCCATTTATTAACTGTACTCCCATCATGCTCGTAACTTCTGCCTTCGACTATACTGAGCCTAAAGCATTGTCGAAGTATCCGAGCCGTGCGTACACCGAAGAGATACTGTACACAAATCACAACAAAGCCGGTGCATTAGCGCGACATCATCCTGAACCTTGTATAACATGTCCAGTACTCGGAGCGACGTAAACTACCATGGTAAAGCCGCTCGGCCTGTACGACCACGAGAGCGTATCGATCGTGGAGCGAAATTTACAAACGCCGTTCAATTCCCTTATAATGGCACGGACGAAGATATAACCAGACCGATTCGATCTGCGCGGGGAATACTGCAAAAAGCTGCGACGAGTTTGTGGCTGGTGATTTAATCGTCATATACCACGTAACGAATCACAGTTGCATCGTCATCAATGCGGAAATGGCGAAGCGTATCGTCATTCTCGGTTATATCAACAGAGCGAAATTCTACCATCTAGTCCATTGGGAGGGAATACAAACACCGCAGTGTAGGAAACTTGGATTTTCATTTACATACCGGCTAGGAGACGGCAGAGTGCATACTACTGGAGTATATTACATGCTTTCGAATTAGCATACGCCTGGCATTTGCTGTGATACAATTAACCCGGGCCGATGTAAGGCAGGTGTGATTTCTTAAATTTCTTCAAATATCCGAATGTACTTGCCGAAATCCGCAATTCTGACACGTTATTCGCGTAACCACCGTGAAGCCAGATGTGTCGAGCACATACCATGCAACGTTACGTAAAATATTTTTAGAATTTAATATCGTAAAAGTTTTGTGTTTTGTATAAGTATATATACGTATTGAATGTTCACGTCACTCGCGTGTGCTTCGAATGTTGAGAAAAACCGTTAATATCGCCGTAAAAGCGATATTAATGAAAGGCTGCCTGTGAACGACATCGTTTCGTACTCGGCTCTTCTTTTTTTTTCTCCCCGGTTGCAGGACGCTAACTAAAGCTTTCAGATCGAGCTGAAAACTTTAGACATCCGATCGAACTCCGCGCATGAAGATGAATGGGCCGCGAATTGCGGACTAAGTAGGATGTCACGCGGCAGCTCTCCTGCCATTTTCCACTCCCTGGCCTGCACACTATACTGCAAATCTCTCTCTCTCTCTCTCTCTCTCTTTCTCTCTCATCCTCTTTCTTCCCCTCCTTTTGTATCCCTCGTTCTCTCTACTACCCTCTACGGTCACCACCCATACAACTCTCGTTCCCTCCCAGTCGCTCGCTTATATCTACGCTCTCGCTTCAGCCGATGGCGTAACAAACGCAAGCGCACGGTCGCATCCATCATGCGAGCCACTTTGTCACAGCGGGATCAACAGCGCTTAAATTGTATTCGCGATTCGAGAACAGCCCATAAATTCTCATCGTTGCGACGGGGCTTCCTCCTTAACACGCGCCGAGCGCCGTGATTCGACGAGTTTTCTCCTTTCATCCCATCTTTCTCGCGTCGTTGTATCCGTCTCGTGATTTTATGGGTTATTTTAAAAACGCTATCATTGCTACGCCATACGTTTTATCATTCATTAAAGCAATCATTCGCGAATAAAATTGATCTCAAATATAATTTGCGATTTATGTCGTGACATAAATTTTTTTAAATAGGGATCTTATATAGATTTTTGTTATTATTTGTTATAATTATTTGTATAATTTTTAGTTAATTTCAAACAATTTATAAGACACAACACTTCTCTAAATTCAATAATTTCTAAAAAGAGACGTCTAAAAAGAGATTATACTATCTATTGGATTGTCCGGAAAGTTCGTGCCGCAAAAGATTTAAATAAGATTTAATAAATGAAATTAAACATTTAAATCTTCTGCGTTTCAATTTTCCTTCAAAATCGGCACGAACTTTCCGGACAACCCAATATAAATATCTAAATTTTTTTTTTTTTAAAGAAAAGACATTAAATTATTTAAAATATTTATTTAAGGAATAATCATAAGATGCTCTAATTAAGTAATGGAAATCCAATTATCGTATCTTAGTGCTTACATATTTCCTGAATTTATATGTGTGTATATATATATATATCCAATTCTGCAAACCGCGCGTCGAAATGTTTTTCCGTTTTGAATTAACCGAACTAATCATACATTAAGTTGACAAGCGATTCAATAATATTGATTTAATAATAAACATATAAGAATATTAATGATTTAATAATAAGAAAGCTTAAGAATAATTTGTCGCGAAAATATTACCTCAGATAATGTTTTTTGATTACAGGATAATGTAAGTCGAAAGAAATGATCGAAATGCAATTTTCAATGCTTATCACGCCACAGCGTACATAACATGCAAGTAGAGAATTCGACGGCGCGCTAATACAACGCAGTACGGGCAATTTCTCTTGAAACATTTCTAATGGCACCGAGTCAGTCGGATAGTTAGCGCTCAAATACCTGTCGTTAACTAGAGCAATCTAGCCCGAAGCGTACGGCGAACGTATTCATGAGGGAGCCGAATATATCATGTTCGCGCATCCCCCTCTCGACTACGTGTGAATGTTCAGCGAACAATAGTTAACGATGACATTTTCGAATCGTGTGCGGAGTACGGCGACCAGTTACACGAGTGCTTGTACAAGGGGAATGTACATAGTAATCTATTTGATTTGATCAACGGCGCTTGTGTGCTTAATACTCGACAAAAAGTTATTTTAACCCTGGGATATATGACTTGCACCACGTATACGGGTGGCATAACATGAATCCATTTTATCCGTTCGCAAAATTAATTATTCGTACTTATATTTGATGCATTATTGCTCATTATCTGTCGCTCACTTGCATTAAAACAACAAGAAAAATGCAAAAAAAAAAGGAAATAAATAACTTGAAATAAAGAAAAATGAATAACTTGAAAAATTTTAATTTTATCATGACAGCTGATAAAAAGTATATACCTACACATATATAAATATAATAGAAGTATTATTTTTATAAAGGAAACCATTTTATTGTTAAATTTAGTTAATAATGTAAAATAAATTTAGTAACATTAAAATATATAAAAATGTTATTACTAATTTTAAAAGCAACAATATAAAAATATATGATAACGTAGAAATATGGCAAAATTTATATTTTCGTGCAAACGATTGAGATAAGATTTATTTAACAAGGCATCATTAAAACGATGTTATCAATTTAATATGACTTATATAACTCCTATGTAAGAAACGTTAATTGGAAAGCAATGAGTATCCTAAACTAATGTAATCAAGATCGTAATTAGGACGATTAATTGTATTAATTCTATTCCCATTACCAGAATATTTCCGCTGCAGCTCGACGAAAGAACTTCCGTCGACGATACTCGTGAAACAGGTCACCAGCAGGTTTAGCGTGTACGTGTGGAAATATAGATATTGCGAAGCTACGACCCAGCCCGAACCACGTGCGACTGCGGTTCGTACTTATGCAATTACTGGAATAGCCTTTGCAAATTGAATCTCAACCGCGGGTCGAGGATATCGCGGGAAAAAAGTTAACGTCCACACTATTACTACCTCGGGATGGCCCAAAAGGGGTGGGCGAGGCACACGATGACCACCCATATTCCCAGAACTCCTAACTGTTTCCGGATATTGGATATTACTGCTATCCAGACACACGGATAGACGAGTTAGGTATGTACGTATGTCGTCGAATATGATAGGCTACGACGAATAGTGCATGGATTTTCAATTCGTTTATCGCTCGTGTTTCATCTACGAAATTTTTAGAAAACGTATAATTGATATTTCACTTTAAGCGGATAAAACAATTTTCTCTGTAAGCTTTGAGGAAAAGTAGAATTATTTTATAAAAAGTTATAAGAGAATTTTATCTTCTTTTATTTTTTAATAAAAAAT
>Ga0157364_1003230_pt1 | contig 15746 bp, 8 predicted proteins | sample AttsexASBM2_FD_111476 | JGI IMG/M metagenome (GOLD analysis project Ga0157364, IMG submission 111476) | Fungus gardens microbial communities from leaf cutter ant in Ribeirão Preto, State of São Paulo, Brazil - Atta sexdens ASBM2 | ecosystem: Host-associated > Fungi > Mycelium > Unclassified ...
GTGCGAACCGGTTATGGTCAAGGAATCTGTTTCTGCTCCCACGCGTTCGCGGTCCCCTCCACACTCCCGGCAATCTCTCGATGCACGATGCATCTCTCCTCATCGTTTGCCATTCTCCTCCTCCGCACACGCCGGCCGATCCAACGTGCCCCGGGATCAGAAATTACTGCCCCGTTCCACGGATGTGCATTGACCGGTCGGCGTGCGAGCGCAAGTAGGATGCGATCGAGCGTGACCCTTAACGTGGGCTAGTCGTCCATGACCCCCTCACCGTTAAACGCGATCCATAGACACGTACGATTTTGTGCACGCGTACGCGCATCTATACGAATGCGTTGCGTGTATACACACGCACCACATATATACACACGCGCGTGTGTGGATAAGAGAGCTATGTGAATCGAAGCGTAGTGAGCGATGCATTTCGTTTCGGTCATCCGTGTTCTGATTCGCGAACGTCATTACGGGTCGCGGCGTGTAGATACGAACGATTCCGATCCTGGGAATTTCGGCGAGCGAGCCATACACCCTCCATAACGTATGGTCGATGTGGTTTTCTGTCTGCGTCGAAAAACTTTCCATCGTTGAGCGAGGTAACGTTAATGGATGAGTTTCGTCGCGTTGAATCATTGAGAGTCATTATCGCTCGATTATCTCGTAATTACGAATTTTCGCCGTGCCCCCTGGAATAATCGTCCCCTTCTCTCTCTCTCTCTCTCTCTCTCTCTCTCTCTCTCTCTCTCTCTCTCCCCCTATGGATACATTTCGCACCAAATCTCTATAAAATTGCAACGCTTCCTATTTAAAATAATTATAAGCTAATTAAAATAACATTCAGGTTCGTGTGCAATGCATTTTTTACAATGTCAAATACATTCGCGTACACGATATACATAATTTCATTAAATCATATGTATTATAAACTATACTGTAAAGAACTATACTGTACAGAAATGTGAAAACAGAAATATATTTGATCATTAGATACAATATTCCTCCAATTAAATTTTTATCTCAGAATTATTTATTAAAAGAAAAAATTTTTCAGAAATTTAATAACCTTAAATAAAATTTCAAATTTATCAAAAGTTTTTATTTATAATTTTCACATCTTGCAATATTTTCTATAGATGTTGCAGACACACATATTTCAGTATGTTACATTAACAATAAAACGTTTCGTGCACCAAAAATGCACGTCAAGCTATCCCGATCACTTTCGTATTCTGAATGGCGTGAGAACTCATTGTCTACAGCGAAGAAAGAGGCAGACAGATCGAACATTTTTCCCGACAAGTGACAGCGGTAGATACATCCACGTTTTTATCTATCGGAACTTAATTGCCACGAGGATTGCGGTACGAAAAGAAATTGATTAGCCGTCCGACGTATACAGTTTCGTCGTTCGAAGTGTAATACGTGACTTGGCGATCGGTTCAAGTAGGGCGTTCGGTGCCACTGTTCTGCGGTTTCTCGTTCGACGGCTCAGAAGATTGCGCCATTACGCTTCTCGGACAATCAGTGCGAGACAAATGAGAGGAATACTGATGCGAGAGAGAAGGAGAGAGAGAGAGAGAGAGAGAGAGAGAGAGAGAGCGAGAGAGAGAGAAGCAGGAAGCGCCTGGGTGCCATCATGATGAGAACGAACAAATCCCGAAGGGACCGTACCAGAAGAACGTGGACAGAAGCTGGGTGTTGGAAAAAGTTCGGAACGGTACGACGCCGCTATTTGCATTCGGACAAGGAGGAGAAAGAAATAAATTAGGCGAGCGCCGAAGTGACTTTCAATTGGGGATGTACCAGCTTTTTCCTCTACCGCTGACGCGGCACGGGAAAGAAGAGACATATACCCAGCCTCAAAAGAGGACTTCTGCTAATTGCATCCTGTCTAACGTCGCTCGTTAGCCAACATCCGCAGTGGCGGAACCGACGAACGGGATGAGCGGGCAGAAAGTTCGTGGTTTCGCTTCGTGGGTGAGGGAGACGAACGGATAGTCAGCCGGATAGTTAGCGACGGGAAGGAGGGAGAAGGCATATGGCCAAGTATAGGTAAGGCTCGACGAAGAAGGCTGAGGAAAGTTACTTGAAAGTGGTACTTATCGACGTCGGTGGTACCCGTAAAGAGACATACCTAATCAAAAACTCGACGGAGAGAATCGTGGTGCTTCTTCTGTGGAATAGCGCGGTTCTCCAACTTCTTCCTCTCGAAATAACCATGTACGTAGGACGATGTTATTTACGTTTCTCGTGATCGCGTCGATGACGACAGCGAGCGAGTTATGAAACATTTACTACTAACCCTGGAACCTAGTATATGTAGAAAGGCGGCCGTTATGATGACGTCTCTTTATTAGTATATTTCCAACTATATATTACTGTATTACCAGTATATCACTACTCTCTATATTTGCAATGCATCAAATTCTTTTAAAAAATATCTGTTTGAAATTATATATGCCGTTACAATAATATTGCATACAGTTTCTTATTTGTAAGCTACCTTGGGTAATGAACGGTTAGTAAATGTTATTGGTAAAATGATATATGGAATTCAAGACTAATCTTTCTGTCCGCGCGTGCTTCTCTATTAACAATCTCATAACAGCGGTGCATTACTGATGTTGATGTTCCCAGGATTCGAATTTCGCACGTGTGATCGATTGCCGAGCGGGGTGTTGTGCTAGCTAGCTCCCTTGCGTGCGATGTAAGATCGTGAAAGGCTTTCGAAATGCCGAGGGGTTGATTCATTAATGGAGTTCTGATTCTCCTTTCAGGAAGCGCCGGCGATGCCGCGTCAGAGGGAATCTCCACGTGCAACTTTCACAATTAACACTCTTTTGTGCCGCGCGGCGCGGCGTTGTGAGGATGAAGAACTCGGCTTTCACGACGAAGCGTCTGCCAGTTCGTCGCTTTTCGGTTCGTTCGACTTTGATCGAAATCAGCCGTACGCAGCGTACCGAGGCTATCGACGTGCCGCGCGTTCTCTCCAGTAAAGTTAGGTTCATATCCGGCGTAGTCTCTACGGAGCTCGAAATCACGCCAGCCGACGTTAGCTGACTCCGTCCGTCGGCTCGTTATGTGCAAGGCATCGCCATCGCCATCACCATCGCCATCGCCATCGCCATCGCCATCGACCGATCCGAAAAGGAACGTCGACGGAGCGCGCACGCCACGCTCCGTTCTGGCACGCGAGCTTTCCGACGAAAATTCGTCTCCCTCTCCTTTTCGACCTCAGCTCCCATCTTCGTGTGTGTTCATCCGCCCACGGAAACCACCACCCATCGGCTGCGTGGCTCGGATTACTTTAGCCGCTTGACAAAATGCCTCGTCCTATCAAGTGAAATCTCGGACTCTACCCTTCGCGACGAGGGTCGCTGACCATGCCGCCGCACGTCCCTTCGTTATGTGCCTGGGTGCACCCCTTCCTGACCCCTTCACCCTTTTCGACGACGGAGCTTTTGGCTAAATTGTCAGGCACTGGAGACCCAGCAATCGAAGGGTGACGCGTATTGCGTGTTCATCGACGGTTGATTTTGCTAATATGCAGCGATTCGTAAAGAGAGTGTTCGAGTGTACCACATCGTTATTTTACTTACTTTTCACCAATCTTCAAATGATCATTATACAAACAAATAAAATAAGAGAAAATGAGATGTGAGAGAATTAATTTTGCCTTTCCCATCTTACAATTAATCATCTAATACTTTTAAAAAACTAATAAAACTTACTTTCACCACTGTTATCAGAATTCTAAAGAAGTAAATTTCAATTTCCTTAAATATACGAAGAGAGAGTACACTTAATTATCTTAATTATAAAAACACAGTCTTTTCTTTAAAAACGGATTATTTATAAAATCACTAATTATTTTTGCGACTTTATATATATCAAAGGACTCTTTATAATAATTTAAAGTAACACAGCATCTTATTACGACACACTTATGAGTAACATTAACAAGTATAAGAATTACGAGGAAATTGTAAAATAGCTGAAAACGTCCTTCACGAAGTACGAATGACTACTTGGAAAAGTAATTTCTTTTGCCAGCGACTTTGCTTACCCTCGAGAGCAGCCCGGAGACTCGAGAGAGGTCTAAGAGGAGATCTAAGAGCAGATCTAATTCCAAATCAATTTCTACGCGATGAATATTACAGCGGGACTGAGGAAATAAATAAGGTATTGGACTGCGAGAGGGTGCGCAACTCCACCTTGTTCACCACGTCCACCCCGTGCTACCCTGCTCGTGCTTGTATGCCATGGAATGTCGGGACGCACACTCGATAAATCGAAGCCCTTAATCACGGCTGAAGGGTCAACCGGCCCCACCGAGTCGTAACGCCGAGTTTCGCGTGGACTGGAAATACACAGTCGAGCTTCTCTTTTATATTTAGTAGCGTCCAACGTGCTGTTAATTTATCCGACTATTGCGGCCTGTCTGTTCTCTGCTACAATCTACGATATAAATCCCCGGGACGCGTCAATATTTCATCGGAATCGTGCTATCTCCATCGTGTTCGCGGTTCATTTTCGCTGCAATTCGCGGCAAACGACGAGACCGAATGATTTTATATACATGAAAAATGTGCTTAACATAAGAGTAAAGACATATCTAAAATTATACGCTTCAATTGTGTTCTTCACATCATTGTGTGAATAACGTATAAAATAGTTTATTTAATACTCACATTATCAAAATCATTTTTTTAAGATCCAAATTAAATAGCAGTAAAGTACAACAAATTGCAATGATCTAACAACACACAATGTATTAAATACATTTTTACTTCGTATTTTTTTTTATCGCATTCAACAATGCCACGATTGTGTGAGTCTAACAAGTACAAAATAAATCGAGAACTCCCGGTAATTAATCGTCAACGAGGTAGATAGACGTAGAAGAGATGTATAGGAAACGAGAATATAGAGGACGTAGAGAAATCGTTTGCCATTCAGAGCGTGTATGCAAATGAGCAGTAGATACTCCGCTTTGGTAAAAAAAAAAAAAATAAACGTAGCGAGTTGCGTGCGCGCTCGTAGCTCTGAGATAGACGTCCGATCCAGCAAATTTGCATTTTTAGCGAATTTACAATTTGATTAAGCCTAAACCCTAACCCTCACAGATCCTTAAAGGAATTGCAAGTAGCCGGAGCGTTATCTTGGCGCGCGCTTTTGTTGCTCGTGTCGTTCGGATTCATGAAGGGCCGAGATTTTGGATAAGTTGGAAGATTTTTCTAGCGTGAAACATCTTGGCCGTTGGGTCAAGAGAATAAGACGATAAATGCAGGTAGTCGGAAGCAGCTTTATTTTCGCTTTTTAGACAGCATGATAAATGTTCTGCGTTGTAGGTAAGTCTTTCGTGGACAAAGAGACCCACTGTCAGATTAAAATTCTTAATTTTAATCTTGAAGATCTTCATTAAATGCAATTTCGTTACATATATCTCGTCCTTTTGACAAATAATCTGTCTTGTTTGTTTTTCAGATTATAAATTCATGAGATAAACATTCCAATAAGCTGTTAAACACGAGAAAAGTCTGGATTATAAAGTAAAGTGAGGAAATTGGAAACCCAGTGATCAAAAGATGTGCACAATTTCTTTTCAAGCTTAACTTGATATCAATTCCTAATGTACCGTTCGATCGTATTCTTAAAGAATTATGGACGATTAAACCTGCTTCAGGATCGGTGAAATGTCAGTCTTAACCAGTCTTAAAAGTGCAACGAGACTTTCAGAAGTCGCGCTTGAGTTCGCCGTGAATCTCCAGATAAATGTTTCAAGCACTGCTTCGGAACGAACGTCTGATTTCTCTCGACCTGTGCCCTTCCTAGATCCGGACAGGCGTTCAAGACAGAAGTTCCGCGCTCCAGTTTCATCTTATCTCTCTTCGTCTAGTTTCTTATCCTCTTCCTCTGTCCATCCGCATGAAAAAGAAACGGCATAGAGAAGGACACGAAAGATAGATATACCCAGGCGTCGAAATGAGAAGGCAAACGTCGCTTTACGTCTTTTTTCTCCCCTACCTACCGACTCGAGGGCGCGGGAAAAGCGCTCCGGCAAGGGAAAACGACGCAACAGACCCGACAAGCGGGTCAAAGAGGATCGCTGAAAAGAGCCTGGCTTAATCTAGTAATGTGATCCCCCAAGGAAACTTGGAAAAATCGCTACGAAAGACTAACTTTCCATTCTCTGTTCTTCGAGGGGGCAAACTCACTACGATCCCCGGAAAAACAAAGTCCCAGGAAAGTGAGGTTCGTGTCGCGGCCAGCTAGAAGTTACAAAATTCCACCTTTAGGCGGATACATTTCTTTACCGGCACCGACCATATATCGGACGTGTCGTATTTTCTTTTTCTGGCACACGCGAATCCTAATAAATAGCGGCCGTTACGTACGAAATTTGTACCGTGCGAGATAACGATCCTTCGTGACTGCCTATGCGAAGGGCACTAATTACTTTTTCATTATCCGATAAGCAGCTGAGCGAGTGCTCGGTCGTTTAGATCGCTCTTTAGAATCGCGCGCGCGACAGCAATGTAATGTTCGCGTTGTGGCGCGACAATTGAATATACATATTGAACGAATATATTGTACGATAGTGACCTACATCAAAATTAGATCTAATTATCGCGATCTTTAACAGTAAAGGTCGTGGCTTCGCGAAACTTCCGTTCTGAAATAAGCGATATCGATTTGTTTATACTCGTATGTTCTAAAGTTATCTCAATGTTTTTAATATGGTAATTATTATAAAATATTAAATGAAGATCAACACAAACTCGAATGTGCAAAAAAAAGGTAAAAAGGTTAAGAAACGAATAAAAAAAACAAAACATTTTAAACTAATAAATAATAAATAATAAATTTAATGTCAAATTATCAAAGTAAATGGAATATTATTATAGCGTAATTATTATAATATATTACGTAATTATATACATATTTTGTAGTCTATTTTAAATTGATAACTTTCGTTCGTTTCACAAAATAATATCTCAATCTCATATATTAAGCTAATAGCAACAGTCCCAACAGTCGCATCCGCTAAGCAATTGTGTGTATGCGATGAGTACACGAGTATAACATTTATTTATCGTGTCAGAATGTTACGAGGCGGTGTGTTTTTTGTCCAAAGATATTTCCTGAAGATATCAACATATATTTGTGGTAGTCTTAACTACGTGCTGACGTTTTTGTCGGGTGTTCGTTGGCTGTAAGGTGCATTCACTTCGAATTACACACACATGCGCAAGCGATGGATACGTACATGCATACATATTGAGAAGTGCTTTCTGACAATATGACCGGCAAGTTATCCCAAAGAATTTTTCTCTAAGTTATCTAAACAACAGCTTTATCTTAGAAGACGCTATATAGTGAAGCCTGCACTACAATTCCCTGAGGGATACGCGGGACTTCCTTAGAGACTGATAGGCTAATGCCTCCTGAATAATATTAGTCTAGCTCTATTATCAGAAGCCACCTGAAAGCACTTAAGAATTGTTAACCCACTTTCGTGAAACGTTGGCCTCGAGGTCGACGATCATCTTCACTGTAAAGTTAGTAATAATATTGCGCAAATATTTTCAAGGATTCTTGACGATACAGAAGACCACCGTTATTAATACTCAAGAATTTTTCTTTAATCTCCTTTTTAACTACTTCAATCGATATTATTGTTAATTAAATAAGGAAAAAAAATCTTTGTATTTTCTTTATATTGTTATTTGTTTAATGCCTTTTTTAATCTTGCAATAAACGATCTATTCAATTAAATTTCTATCTTTTCCTTTCTGCTTAAAAAAAAATATATACCTACGTCTCTCAGATAACACAGTTAATATCATAGTCTAATATAAAATAAAAAGAGATTATGTTTCCATATCACGAAAAAAACAATTCATGACAATTCATACGAAATTCCACATTTACGTGCAAATTTTAAAACAACCTGTCGTAGTTGTGAAGGAATCGGCGCGAGGATCTCTCGACACAATGGACGCGATTAAAATCGACCACGAACACGGAGAGAAAGCAGAAAGCTTTGGCGGATCCGGTATCCCGAAAGCTTTCTCCCATGTTGGGTGATGGTGAGTTACTTTTTCCCTCGATATCCATCCGCGATGGATAAAGTCTCTTCTCATTTCGCGAGAAGCCCATTCGCCCATCCCCGAGCCGTCTTCTTTTCGTCTTCTCGGTTCTCCCCTTTACCCTGTCTATCTATCTTCCAACGTTTCTCGCCTCAGTCACTCTCGTTCCGCGATCGCGGCCTTTGCCTCTTCTGTCTGTTCTTCTTTTTCTTTGAATTTTCTTCGATGTTTTCTACGCCGCTCAAGAAACTAGCTCTGCCTGCCGAAACGAATTCCACGTTTCTACTGATTCCCTTATTGCGGGCGGCCTAGACGACCAAGTAAACAGACTTAACAGACAGCAAAGAACGTTCTTTTTTTATCAACGTTCTTCACATTGAAAATTTTGATATAACAAAGTCAGTCTTGTAAAAACATAGTTACGATATACATTCCGAAAGAATTCAACGAAATGTAGGCATACTTAACAAATATTTTTTGTATAAGTAATTATAAATTAAAAATCAAATTTCTGTTACAAATAATTCAAAAAATTTTTTAAATTTTAATTCTATTTTATATTCTCATAGAGTTTTATAGAATTTAGAATTTTAATTTCGAAGAAATATAATGTCAGTTCAATAATTCATAAATTTAATTAAAATATATTTTATATCTATAAATAAGATAAATGTTGTATAAGTATTAAAAGTGTGTGTATGGGGCATATAATTTTGTTGTGTAAGCAAGTAATTATAATACTAGTATATAATATCTATGAGTGAGTTATGATATTAATAAGTTCACCAACGTTTGTAATAAAGCATATTTATAATTATATAATTAAAATTTAGATACGCGATAACTCAATTTAATATTTTTTTAAAACGTCTAGTCAATTTTGCTCATCTATATTACTTTTAATAAGTTCTAAAAATATTATTATAAGTATTTATATTCGCTGAAAAATTCTATTTCTGATTTTGTTTCTGACAAAACTGCATTTATCATGATATTCGTGATGAAACTATTTTCGAATAGCTTCAGTTTTTTTTTTGTCATTACAATTTGCCATTACAAATCTTCGAAATTACAAGGTATTGAAATTATTCTCGAAATTATGTTCTAATTTCGAACAAGTATCAATGCAATTTATATATAATATCAAATTTGCACTGGCAAGATTTTTGTAGCGATGACATAAATTTAATATTTTGAAGTTGTTTTTATCAATGTTAATTCAACATTTATCATCGCTCATTAATTTATCGCTCATTTTAACCAACCACTCTAAATCCCCTTGTTTTCCCTATATTATAACTTACAAAAAATTTAAAAAAAAGATCAAACGAACTTGGATTGACTAATTAAGAGCGTTAATGCGGATAAGCCCCGCCCTTACACACATAGTCAAGTAATAAGAAAATTCTGCCCTTACTAGCTATCATATCGTGGGTGTTATCGCGGTATTACGTTAGTGTCGTTGCTACCCAGACGCAAGTTTGGAGATCCTTATCACTCTTTGGCGTAAAAGGGTGTGCATTCAAGCGAGTTTGGGGTTTTATCGGCTACGTTTGATCATTTCCCGTGAAAAAAATTGCAGGTTGTTACGTGCGTCCGATACGTTTACATTACGAGATAGTGAGGAGGAGAAATGGAGGAGGAGGTGGTGGTTGGAGGAGTTGTTGATACGCCAGCTTAAAAATCGAGCAAGGTGTATCGCGCCAGGCTTTTCGACACCCCTCTTCGCATTAACTATTCGCAGCTTGCAACCCGTTATTTTGTGGTTAACCCTTCCAACGATAAGTGCGTGTAGATGTTTGCTCGTTATCCTTCTCCTGCTCTTTTACTCTTGATCCCCTTCTCCGCTTCGCCTCCTCCTCGTTGTCACGCCGCCCTTTCTACGCCTGGTGCGAGAAATTTACGATCGTATGTCGTGGAACAGCGATAGCGCCTCTGTACCGTTTCTGCGATAAAAAGCTTCCTGGGAATTGCGAACAGAAGCAGGGGTTGGACGTGCAGGAAGTGGAAGTTGCAGCGTTTCTCGGCTGCCTCACATTGCGGAAGATGAACAAAAATTACAACCATCAAAGTTATAAGACATTCATTTTATTACGATTTATTTAAGATTTATATCGAAAGAGACTCATTCCTTTCGTAAACTATATAAACGATAATAATAATTTTTATTTTATAGATAATAAAATACGACACTATTACTATTACTGAGTGAAATTATGCAAGTAGATAAAAGGGAATGGATTGTCATCTTTTCATCAGTTCTTATTATCAGGGCTAATAAAAGGGTTTCAAGATTTCTCTATAATTTCTGCCGCGACATTGCATTTAAGGAAATAACGTAGCTTACGGCAAGCACGTTTTAGTGTCTAACGAGAATGGGAATTCCGTATTAATTATTCTTGGCAATTAAATTGTCATAGGAACGTCGAATTAGAGATCTGTTTTCTAATTAAAATGCTAATACGTGAGGGTGAATTCACGTAGGCATTATGGAAAACGCTTAAAACGTCGAGAGTGGCGGGGGAGACCTACCCCAATGACGCGAATTAAACAATCCCCCAATTCCACTTAAAATTCCATAGTGGTCCACCAAAAAGGCCAGCCAGGCAACACATTTACGAGAGCGGAAGAGAGCCGGGCACTTAATTACCGTGCCCGAAGTTATAATCTGTCGTAAAATCTGAATAACCGCGTCCAATTCCTCAACTTTTCCAATCCTGACGAAGCAAGAGTTTCTGTCTACGCATGATTGTGATTGAAAAAAGAAAAAGAAATAGCAGAAAGAGAGAGAGAGAGAGAGAGAGAGAGAGAGAGAGAGAAATCAATATATCCTTGTTTAATTATAGATTGCATAGTACTTTTTTATTACTTTGAATATCTATTAATATTTATATATACTATTTATAATATTAATATTATAAATATACTATATTATTATATATAAAATATTTTATATATATATATATGCTATTATATGAGTATAAATGATTTAATTTTCAAAAATAGTAAATTTTCTATAATATATATATTTTCTTCTCTCTTTTCCTCTTCCTCTTTCATTTCCTAAATGTTACATATTCGATTACACGTTATGGCAGGTATCTCGTTCAAAGATCACACGTGGCATAATAATAGCAGGTCAATTCATCCACTCGTACGTGACACGCAATTGTCGCGTATGCACGACAATCAAACATCAAACACGAGTACACAGTAATATCCACCATCTGGATTCAACAGACGCATATTACCGTTGTCGACGGCGAGAGGTCAAGGTAATCGTTTATATCATGAAGAATGAATATTCGGATATGCCAAGTCCGGCGCGCGCGTGTCTAAGCTACATTCGTCAAGGGCGGTGCAAGGCGAATTCTAACAGGACCCAACCCACAGTCTAATATACTCATCCAACCCTCCGACCAATTCTGCCGGTCAGGATTTCAGATAGGATCTTGCTACACAAGTTATGCAACGTTTCGGGAGACACCATGATAGCTACGTGATGTATTCACGTTTCATGGCTGCACGAGCCACCTCATCGCGTTTCCTCTCCCGACTCTGTCTTCTTCGTCACGATGATGGCCTGCTTTATTCTGGCTACCGATTTCGCACAATCATGATTTATGACACTTTTTTTCGTTATCGCGCGGATGGATCCTGCCTGGATCGCAACACGGCTCGAGGGTAGATCAGAGGGGTCGGTGTCATTCCACGAATGCAAACGCATCAGACGGAATGGAATAGGGAGGTCGAGTGAGGAACGGTCGCGTGTTTTCGATGCATCTGACGTCGGCATTTACATTGTTCTGTACTGTTAATAGCGGATTTACACGGCTTACGTGAATCCGGCACTAGCTTAATTGTGGGGGAGCTGTTTTGTGCAAGAACTTTGGAGAATGTTTAGAAGCTGTCGTAATAACATAACCATGTTACATTTAATTGATTTATTTAGCTTAGTCAACTCGAGTAGTTTAGCAGTGACTAATTAAGTGTAATTTTGTAGTCTATCATGTGGCAAAATTGTTTTACATAATATTCACGCCTGATATTTACGCTACATTATGAATATATATTTCACAGAAAAATATTTTTCAGTGTTTAGAAACATTAATATTATTTGTATAATGGAAGAGAACAAATAAATAAGTTATGTTCTTCTTAATATAACTGATGCGAGAAATACATGAGAAAAGATTCTTTATTACAAATATCTTTTAACAATTCAGAAGACCTTGGCAGATCCAGTTCTGTAAGAGCATTCCGGGCGCATGCCAACGTTTGGCAGATCCTTTACGTCACTAAATACTCCGCACATAGAGAATTATCAGCCTTATGACGCGTCTGCGATGGTACAGACGTGATCCGTAAGCGCGTACTTACCTATATTCAGTTCGCGCGGCATCTCGGGTCCTAGAGTCCTTTCAATCCCACAGCTCTTGGAATAGAGTATAAAGTAGGAGGCGAATCGCGGCGAAGCGATCAATTGTGTTGCGGAACTGCGGAGAACTGCCATTGTCGGCGGAAAGTTCGGAATTATACATTGGAAACTTGGAAAATGGAAGGAAGGAAGGAAGGAAGGAAGGAAGGAAGGAAGGAAGGAAGGAAGGAAGGAAGGAAGGAAGGAAGGAAGGAAGGAGGGAAGGAAGGAAGGAAGGAAGGAAGCAAGGAAGGAAGGAAGGAAGGAAACAACGGACGCGAACGAAGAAGTGCGAGGGTGGAGCGGAGTCTGGATTCGGTTAGGTGCCTTTAGGTACCCAGTTGGATGCAGCGTAGGTGCCTACGGATCTTCTTCTTTCCCCCTCTCTTTCTTCTTACCATCCTTCTCTCCCTTTGCAGCCCACGTCTTGGCAATTCCCTCAACCACACTGCCAAGTCTTCCTATCTTTCCTCTCTCGTTTGAAGTTTTCACGGCGCTGGAAACGGCGCTATGTGGAATAGGAGACGATTTCGGCGAAGCGCGGCATGGCTTCGATTTAATTCGATGTTGATTCTGATTTAATTAACTACCGGCGCCCGCCGATCGGCCATAACGTCAGCGCCGTTGGTTGGCTCCCGAAGCCTGCGCCAATTCTTAATGGGCGCTGGAGAATGGTCGAGTCCTTCCTTCATAACTTCTCGTTATTATTTCTGCCGGAAAAACGTGTAAGAAAGTCGATTCAGGAAGTAATTTTTTAGTATTAGTATAATATACTTGAAAGAGTGAAAATACATAGAACTTCTTTTTTATATATTATATTTTCATGTATTTAAAATGATTATCTTTATGGTTTTTTTATTTCTTAAAAGTGACGAAACTTTTATGAAATATATAGCTGTAATGATAAATTCCAAGAATTAGATAATTTAACAAAATTAAATATCCTTGATATATCTTCATAATTTCGTGGAGGTTAATGCTGCAATTTTTTTACGCCTTTTCACCATTATTGGTATGGAATATTTCAAGCACGCAAAGGTTAAACATCACTTCTCTTGAAGAGCTCTCTCAGATTTTTAAAGCTCAAGGAAATACGGTACCGAATCCGGAAAAAATTACGACATTGCCGTTAGTTTGAAAAACTGGGATCCGCCAGAAGAGTTAAGCGAACGAGGTTGACGCAACGCGGGTGGGCGATGGATCGCGGTTTTGCCTTAGGAGGACACAAAACGAGCAGACGGAGCTTGCGCTCGTTAAAGTCTGAGAACGGGAGAGAGCATATGTCGAGATGCTAGGAAACGCGAAGCGACATTTGGTCCCGGCGCGCACCTCGTATATGTACTTTTGACCTAGTATATACGCGTGAGTAGGCGCGCACAAGAGGCGCCGGCCCACCATGCTCGAAACGCGTGTATAGATAACGAGGAAACGTAATAGCCACTTTGTCCGTGGCGTTTCATGCTGTATCAACAACGCCTATATCCCCGGCTTTTACCTCTCCCGCATCCATTTATATATCGCGAATACATCTACGGCGCACGCCCGCATTACATACCTTGCCAGTAGCAGTGGCGGCGCTTGCCAAATCTACTCGCAGACACACTGTCTGGTCGCCTTAGCGCTCCATTTTGATTACTCAATCAGCATTGACAGATAACACCATATAGTAATATCGCATAAGCTCCATCAGGGTAATTGCGATACGCACCGAATGTAATATTCAGATATTTTTTTTTAAATCAATGGAAGACCTCAAAGTATCAATTGTTTTAGAATTATTAATTAATTATTAATTAATGGTTAGAGTTATTAATTAAAGGGAAATTATGTTGTAAATGGAACAAAATTTTACTTTCGATCTAACGCATGATTTGAAGTTTAATTAATTTATTAATTATCAAACTATTCAACGGTAAACTTTTGTGATCGATTTTAAATCAAGAATTCTGAAACAATGTTGTACAATCGAATATATAATAGTTAAATCTTCTCTAGCAATTACGTTTTAATAATATATTTATGTATAGATACTTAAAGGTGAGAAAAAAAAGAAGAGAAATAAGAAGAGAGAAATAATATATATATATATATATAAATCTGGCAGCCACTTCAAGTAACCATTTAGAAACTCTTTTATTCGTGAAATGTCACGTATTCGTGAGAGAAGATAAGAACGTTGTAGTTTAATTGTTCTCGAGACAAGAGACGACCCTCTATCTAAACAATCACCCGCAGTGCACTTTGCGCTTCAATTCGAATGTCGACTAAAGTACGAATCTGCTTGTGCCAGTGAGTTGAGACAATTAACGAAGGCTCTACGAGAAGATAGAGTTTACAGAATTAGAATCGTTGCATTTTAAAAGAGAAGAAAAAAAGTTAAGTTCCTTAAAGTTAACATTTTATTCAAATTTTATTAATATAATTAAATTATTATCAACCTTGATAAGAAGCTGATTAAAATTTATTATTAAATTATCAATAAATTTTTAAAAACTGAATTACATGGTTACTAAAGTATTAAACATTGTATTGATTTCTCCCTTTTTCTAAACAAGTCTATCACGTCATGATGTTTCATCAACAAATTCTCAGAGATGATTCATTGATCATTCTATCAATATATGGTATACCATTGGACAATTCTGCTAAAGTTAATCATTTTCGTTTGTATCATTCTGTGTAGAAAAGTAATTGTTCAATTAGCCGCAAGCGCTTCGAAGAATGAATTAATGCAAAATGCTCGCAAACCGATGCTGTGCAAGTCAATGCCAATTTAGCGGTCGCGTAAACCAGCCGGTGACGGCTACTTTTTCATTAAAACACTTTATGGCCTATGTAGGTTGAGCGGCACTGGCGCACTAGGGTGGTCGGCCTCCCTGAGCGTCGAGCGAGATAAAGGTCAGCCTCGCAATGTCGTCGTCCAACCGGTAGAGCCGGCTAGGAACGAATAAAACTAACGGCCATTAATCAGGCCTTAGTTGTCCCGAGCGGTGCAGAAATAAGGGCGCCGCGCGAAATAAAGACCTCTTTTTCAGACGCTTTAAATCATGAGTTTATTTTCCGGGATGCGCTGGGCGAAGGTTTCTCTACGAGTCGCGAGGCGGTTATTCGGTACCGGATGGTCGGAGACGACAGACGCGGAATGGAACGGTGTCTCGATGTTAGCTAGCTAGTTAACGCAACACGATTCACAGAACTCGAGAAGTAAATAGAGGATGATAGGAGAACGAATGAACGAA
>Ga0157364_1003231_pt1 | contig 15744 bp, 3 predicted proteins | sample AttsexASBM2_FD_111476 | JGI IMG/M metagenome (GOLD analysis project Ga0157364, IMG submission 111476) | Fungus gardens microbial communities from leaf cutter ant in Ribeirão Preto, State of São Paulo, Brazil - Atta sexdens ASBM2 | ecosystem: Host-associated > Fungi > Mycelium > Unclassified ...
ACTATTTCATCTTCAATGTTCCCTCACACAGCAATCGTAGTATCCAACACTAGTGTTAAGAATGACATAGCTACTTTGGTCTCACACATCCACATATGAAACAAACCTCTAATTAAGATAGTTTATCATATAGCCTATGTTACCAGCACTGAAGCAGAACTTTTCGCGATTAGGTGTGGACTGAATCAGGCCTGCAATAAAGAAGATATATCTAAAATCATTGTTATCACCGACTCCATCCATGCAGCTAAGAAAATATTCGATACAAAGTCGCATTCATATCAAATCCACTCTACAGCTATCCTCAAAGAACTTAGGCAATTCTTCTCCAAGTGCCAAGGAAATTATATTGAATTTTGGGAATGCCCTAGTTGACTCAAGTAGAACCTTTATAAATTCACCAACAAAGACTCAAAAGAGTTCAAACACTCCTAAGTAAGATCTCTTAGGACTTCTGCAAAAAAGTTAATAGTGATAACTATATCAACCTGTAGAAGATGACTTTTCAAGCATTGGATGGAAAAGGCAAACAATTCTATGACCTCATTGATAACAACTTAGAAATCATTAAACCATCTTACACCAAAGGGGGCCCTTGGCTCCAATCATTTGGACATTCTAATTCGTTATGTGCTAGAGCTACAAGAGTTATTACAAATCATGCACTGATAGGTGAATATTGTTTACGATTTTTCCCTAAAGAGGATTTCAAGTGTCTCTGTAGATATTATCCAATTGAAACAAGGATACTCTTAGTCATTTTATCATGTTCTTGAGTGCTAACCCTAAAGCTTTTGCTTTTATTGACAATGATTCATTAGTCGTTTTGAGTTAATCTTGGAATGACTTGTATTTTAGTCTATCTTTTCCTTTGGTCTAGGTTCAAGCTTTTTTCCAATTAGTTCTCTGTTTCCTTTTCTTATTCTCTCTTCCTATCAGTTTCTTTTTCTTCATGTAGTATGGTTCTTTTGTACATAGTTATGAAGTAGCTACCATGGTCTATCTCTGTGTACCGTGTAATAAATTACTGATTTAAAAAAAAAAAAGGAGCTTTGTAATCTATTTACTAGATTTTCCAAAAGAACTTGTTATATAGTATAAGGTTTATTGTTTAAAAGTATATTAGTAAGAGAAAGCATTTATAAGTGAATATTACTTATATAATATTCTTTCTAACTTTATCTTTTCACATTTATAAGAGCTTTTTTAAGAGTTTTATATATTCTAATCTTTATATTATTGTCTTTATATTTTCTTTTGATTTCTGAAACTGATATTGTCTTCTTTGAATTCTTTAATATATAGTTAAAGACTAGTATTACATAGTTCTTATTGTACTAATCTCTTTTTTACTTAACTCTATTATTATCCAAGAAATAAGAGAAAAAGAAAAATTAAATCAAAAAAATAGATAAAATAAAATAAATAAAATAAAATATAAAATATAAAAGTTTAAGTATATTATAACATTATATACTAATATACTTTCTTATTCCTAGTTTAAACTTAGACTAGCTTTTCTAAATAGTTATCAGATAAATTTTACTTTTTTGAATAATGTTCTAGAGATTTTTATCTTGGTTTCTAATTATCTGTAAACTATTAATTTGATGGTTATCTCAGTATTATTCTATTAGATTGTAATAAATAGTATAATATTTGGAACTGTGCTCTACTTTGGAAAATCTTATTTTATTCTTCTAGATTTTTCTAAAAATTAGTTATACTTAGTTATTAGTTTTTGTAATATATATTTAAATTTTTCCAAAGTTGTAATCTCTGTTATATTATTATAATCTTTGTTAAGTTGCTTTAATAACAGAATAGAATCTTTTTTTTTTAAGATCTTGAAGTATTAACTTATTAGAATTTAAGACTTATAAAGTAAAATCAAGAAATAAACTTTGTATTAGAATTAACACAAGAGAACTTAATAGAATTCTAAGTATAAAGTGTTTACTATATATATACTAGACTAATAGTCCATTTTAGAACTTTTTATATTCTTTTATATGATATATAATTATGTGACTGTGACATATAACAGATATGTAATATAATGTTATATTGTGTAATATTATACTAACCTTTAACCTTAAGTTCAAAAATAAAAGAATGAAAATAAATAAAGTCTACTATTTTTAACTTTAATATAATTAGTTTAGTAGTTATAAGTTATCTACTCTCATATCTTAATCTCTCTTATCTTTTTTCATCTCTTAATAAATATTCATTCTCAGTAACTACCTTATAACTTTTATTAATATTGACAAAACTCTAAGACTTTTCTAATATTATTTATAGAAGATAACTAAGTATTAATATATATTTTGGAATATAATACTAACATTATATTAGCTAGTTTCATAAACTAACTCTAAAATATATATATTTTGATTTTTAATTCCATTTCTACAATTGCAGATATTTCTTTTTTTTTTATAATAAGACTTTCATTTTCTACTAACTTTTTTATATTCATAAACTACTTTGATTATTCTAGACTTTATATTTTCTTACTACTAGACTTAAAAAGTAATTGATATATAAGATATTTTTTTTTAGTACCTATATTTAGTTATTAGTAAACTAGTTTTTTTATAACTAAAATAAAAATTTTTAGACTTTCTCTTTTTATTTTATTTATCACTATTTGGCCAGTGTTAGAGCTGTAAACAATGGACTTGGTTTTATTTATTTTCTTTCTCTTTTATTTTTATTTTTTGTTTTTTTTAATATTATTTTTTTGGTTTTATTTTTTTTCTTTATTTTAAACTTAGAAGAAAAGTATGATATAATATCACATATGATAGTCACAAGTTACAAAAAAATGTGTAACACATGTCATAGAGTGGTTACATATCACATAACCCAAAGAAGAATATTAAAGATTCTAAAACAAATAATATTATATAACATAATAATAGTATATTAATCTCATAAAGAATATATGAACTTTAAAATAAATTAGTTTTAGTATATATACAGACCATAGTCTATAGTATATAAAATAGATTAGTTTATACTTAGAACTCTATTAAATAAGTAATATAAGAGTATATTTTTTTATTTTACTCTAAGAACTTAAGCTATAATAGTTACTATAAAAGCAGTCAATTAACTCAAAGAAATAGTATACTAAAAATAAAGTTATATTATAAAGAAATATCTAAATAAGTTCTCAACTTTAATCTTAGAAGTTTATTATATAAACTTATATATTATAGTAGCCAAATTCTACTATAGACTTTGAATTGTTATTTAGAATTAAACAGCTATTCTATTAATAGAGTATTCTAAAAATACTATCTATTAGCATAGTTTAAAACTACTAGATATAGTACAATAAGCTTATAAAGTTTTTTAATTTAACTAGAAAACTACTTTTATTTTTAGTTATAATAGTATTAAATACTAGTGTATTTCTCTAATATTCTTATAGATATAGATATAACATAAAAACTTTAAACCATCTTTATTCAAGAATACTATAATTGTGAAAATTCAAATTACATAGTTTATGAATATCTTATAAGATTAAATATTTGCTAATTAACTATTAAGTAATAAAAGAAGTTAATAGAAAATCTAAATATTTTGAAAGATTATAATATTATTTAGAGTTAGAAATTATAAAATATGTATTTCAGTTGCTAAATAATAGGTTTATTATATTATTAGTAAAAGAATATATTAGAAATAATAATCTAAAAGATATATTTAAAACTTTATCTTTTCTACTTTGTTTATTACAACTTAAGACTAAAGAGTAAGGTCAAAAGAAAACCTTGTATTAAAATTAATACAAAAGAACTCAATTATTATAATTTAAAGTAAAGTTAAGAAAAAAACATTATATTAGGGTTAATATAAGAGAATCTAATAAATTTTCTAGTATAATATATTTACTATAAGAAAACAAAACAACAGACTTTAATTTATCTTATTTTCTTTTTTTCATTTTCATTTCAATTATTTTACATTTTTCTATTTTTAGAACTCTAGGGTTAGGGTTAGAAGTGATTGGTCACAATGACACATCAGTTACATTTGATGGTATGGTCACAATATGGATCACAAAACTTGAGAGAATGAAGTAAAAGATCCTGGAACAAAGTGATGTTATACAACATAAATACCATATGTTAATCTCATGCTTTACATATGATCATTTAGGGTAGAGTGCATAGTAGCTAGTATGAATCATCTATATTAGTATGTAAGGTAGACTACTTTGTTAAAAGCTCTTTATCGAGTTCTTTTGTGTTTTCTTTAATACAAGAGTTTGATCTTTATCCCACTCTAAAGAATTTAAGGTTATAACATTTACTTTATATACATTAGACTAATAGTTTGTGCTACACAAGTTTTAGTCTACTTTAAAAGCTATATATTATATAATTATATAACTGTAACTTGTTTATAATCTTAAGTCTAAAAATAAGAGAATAAATAGAGTCTACTATTTTTAACTTTGATATTAATAAAGTTCTAAGTATAAATTATCTACTTTATATACACTAAGCTAGTAGTTTATATAATATTAAATCTAACCTAATCTAAAGACTATATATTAAGTATAAAATCAATATATAGTGAATATGCTATATAATATCATTATTTTAGAACTTTTTATGTTCTTTTTATATAATATGTGATTGTGTGACTATGACATAGTATCATATTGTAACAGTTATATAACATGATGTTAAACCTAATCTTAAGTTTTAAATAAGAAAAATAAATGAAAATAAAAATAAATAAATAAATAAAGTCTACTATCTTCAACTCTAATACTGCTTGCCTTTTATTTGTTGTCCTTAATAAGAAAGAAATTTCTTACAAAATCTTTCTTTATCTTTTTATTATTCTTAAGATTACTAATATCTTACAATTTCTTTTTGTATAAGTACTAGTTGATTTTAAAGTTACCAGTATCTTTATTAATAAGAGTTTTGTAAAAAGATTACTGTCTTAATATTTGCAAATTATTATTCTTTAATATAATATATATATAGAATATACTTTTCTTGCAGTTTTAAACCTTAGCAAATAGGATCTCATTCTTAGATTCATCTGGTTAAAGTTATACAACCTCAAGGTTAACTAGCAAAAAAGAAAAGTACACATAACTTACTGTCTCATCTGTTGTTCAAGTTGTCAAGATATCTGTAAAGCTAATCAGTTGAGGATGAGAGCTCTAGATATGTGCTGCTCTAGTCCCTTTTTTGTAGTGATGAAAGACTTTGAAAGTAAAATTCTACTAACTTCTAATCTTATAAGCTTTTCTACTAAAACTAGTAGCTGATTTTACATTGACAAGAATGCTCTCTAATCCTGAGATATTAAATCTTCATGCTACTACCATAATCTCTTAGAGCCTTTTTTGAATCTTTAAATAAGCTCAGATAGTTATTAAAATACCTTACAACTCCTACTGTATATATAAGACTTTGAGTTGATGTTTACCAAAGAAGACTTCAATATGCTCTCTAATCACTACTATTGAGATCATGCTATTGGATTGATATCTAGTATAAAGCTCAAATTCTCCAAGATCTACTCACTATTACTGATAGAGCAGTTTGAGCTTGATATTTTCCTTGCTAAAAATCTCTGCATAAATTGCATATATTACTTGAAATCTATAATAGCTATACTAGTATTTTTTGTCAAGAGGAAGAATAGTTCTCTATAGTTAGCTTAGAATTATAAAGCTCTTAATACTGTGACAGTAAAGAATAGATATCCTCTACCACTAATCTCTAAAATAGTGTCTAAGTTTTAAGGTACCTGATATTTCACAAAACTAGATATGTGCTGGGGTTTTAACAATGTCCACATCAAGTCTAGTAATAAGTGAAAAACTGCCTTCTATATAAACTATAGTCTTTTTAAATCTAGTGATGTTCTTTAATATAACTTAAAGTTCTATAATGTTAGAAACAGACCAGCCACTAAACTAGTTACACTAAAAGTGCACAATATCAAGCTTAGCTTTGACATCTGGCTAGTACTATATATGTACTTCATACTGTACTCCTGACACATAACATTTTAGACTATGATGAATGATATTTTTCAGGATCTTATAATCAAAGAGACTATAGTAGTATATTTGGATAATATTCTCATTTTTATCTGGACAGTATGTAAGATTTTTGAAGTTTTAGCCAAGTATAAGCTGTTTTTACACTCTAAAAAGTGTGAGTTTGACAAATGATAGATGAAGTAGCAATGGATTTTGCTAAGGTAGCTGGTGCTTGTAATTGGCTAACATAATATAGTTATATAACTATATAGGCATTTTTGGAATTTACTAGCTTCTATTACAGGTTTACTCATAGCTTCTTGGACATAGCCTATTTTTAAGATTCAAACTAATAGTATACTTTTATAGCACTAAAGATAGCTATTATTACAGATCTAGTTTTGACCTCCTCAAACATCTTTGTACCATTTAAAGTTGAATTAGATAGTTTAGACTTTGTAACTAGAGTAATTCTATTCCAACAATCTAAAAAAGATAGCAAATGGCATCTAGTTGTATTTTTCAGCAAATTCTTGTCTACAGTAGAATATAACTATGAAATCCATAACAAAGAGATATTAGCAGTTATCTAAGTCCTAAAAGAGTAAAGACATTTTCTAAAAAGTATTTTATAATAGCTAAAAGATAGTTATTATAGAGACCTGACCATGGTATAAGATCCTATAACAATAAGAATATAATACTGATTAAGCTGGAGTTTCTTGCTATTTAAGTTATAAAAGACATAGTAGTAGAAGATGAGAAGAAAGCCCTATTGATAAACAACTATCAGTCAAATTAGTTGAACAATTAGAAAGACCCAGTAGCCACAGCTGTAAAAGAACTTTAACAGTCATTCACAAAGTCTGTATACTCTATGGAGTAGTCCAAAAGTGATGGTTTATTTCTGTTCTAGAGTAAAGTTTATATTTCTAATATTCTAAATTTCTGCTACTATATTATATTCTTTCATCATAATTCAAAAATCATTAGATATATAAGACATTGAAAAATCTTATAATTGGTATTACAGAACTACTAGTAGCTATAAATATCTAGATATATTAGTCAGTATATTAACATTTATAACCTTTACTTAGGGACTAAGTCTATCTTCTATTATAGCAACCACTAACTAAGATAGTCAATAGCATACTAATTATAGAGCAAAAGTCTTATAGAAATCACAAAAGAACTCAACAAGGATTTCCTGATATATTTCTATACTATATATACTATAAATAGCTCTATTCTAATATCCATGTATTAGTTATAAGTGTATCATATATAAATTATAATATAATGTTATATGATGTGTTATATAACCATAGTCATATATCTCTTCATTATCTAAGAAATAAAAAAAAAAGAAATCAAAGAAAATAGACAACAAGAAAAGAAAATCAAAATAAAATATAAAGGTTCAAACATATTATAATAACTCTCTCTTTATTCCAAATGCAAAATAAGAGATAATTAGTATAAACTTCATCATAAAACTGCTTGAGTCTATAATATTTAATAAAGAAGTAGCTAGACTCTTTATACACCATATATAGAAGCTTCACAATTTTCCCATATATATTGTATCAGATCACAGACTATAATTTGTTATACTCTTTATGAAGAAATTTTATTACTTGCTTAGAATTGAAGTTATCTCTTTTACTGCTTGGTATCTGCAGACTGATAAACAAACTCAATAGGTCAATCAAGAACTAGACCAATACCTATAGCTCTTTGTAAGTAAATAACAAAACAACTAGCATAACCTTCTCTTCTTGGCCAAATTTCAACACAACAACCATATATTTATATATTCATCCATCTAGCAGTCTTTTTTTTCTTGATACTAAATGTCTTTCATAAATAGAACTTAAGCCCCATCAAAGAAAGTCAAAGCTAGAAGAAGCATTGTAGTTTATAGAATAAATAAAGTTTATATTAGAAGAAGTTAAAGTTACAATCCATACTGAGAAGTAAGTAGGTCTAATATTATATAGGTTGAAGTTACTCTCTTTCATAAGAAGATTACATTCAGTACTTAATATGGTCAAGCTTACTACTACACCTAAAGACTTCATATCAGATCGATATGCATTATCTCTACTAGACTTCATTATCATAAATAAAGAGAAAAAATAGAAAGTAGAGCAAATCTTAAATAGCCACTAGTATTACTAGTAGTATCAGTATCTCATTAAATAGTAAGATTTTGAATTAGAGGTAAACTCTTGAAAGAATATATCTGATGTCTTTATATCAGTGAAAATAGTAAAGTTTTACTTTCTAAACCTCCAGGCCCTATGATTTTTATAAGTATCTGAATTCAAAAGAATCAAGTTTAGGTTAATTCTCCTTGTTTTAAGTTATAACAATCTTAAAAGGAGAGTAAATGTAAAAGAATCTGATTTTTCTAACTTTTTGGATATCCTTTGACTTGTTAAGATTTCTCACTCTTAGTCAACCCTGCTGCATACTAATATACTTTTTATACCAGCTCCTTTTAGTGGTTATTAGATATATCCTACCTTTTTAGGTAATATTCTAGATACTTCTGCCTAAGTTTCTAACTATCTGTATGCTATTATTCTGATTGTTAGCTTAATATTGTTCTACTAGATTGTAATGAATAGTATAATATTTAGAATTATACTTTCCTTCAGAAAACCTTATCTTGTTCTCTTAGGTTTTTCTGAAGATAGATTGCACTTGGTTATTTATCTTTGCAATATACACTTAGGTTTTCCTCAAGTTATAATCTTTGCTATATTACTACAGTTTTCGACTAGTTGCTCTAATATTAGTTAATATATCAGTATTTACAATCTTTATATACAGACCAAGTATATCCAGCCTTTATAATTTCAAAAGGTCCATAAAGTTTGATATGATACTGACTATAATAGACTCTATGTTAAATAGAATATACTTCGTTCTAATCCATATAACTATTATGGTAAAAGACATAGTAAAGTTCTTTTTGTACAATATGTAAAAGCTTTATGGCCTTTCTATCTATATTATTTCAAACAGAGGTCTACAGTTTGTAGTTCTCTTTATAGGGGAACTTTATTATCTGTTTGAAATTAAGATTGTTTTATTTGTAGCCTGATATATAACTTAGGCCTAAGTATTAAGACAAAAGATGTACTTATTTATTGAGTGATACAAGAAAACTTAGTAGAGTTCTTACTGTTGTAGCAACCACTCACTGGAATGGCACTTATAGTATGCTTACTTCAGCAAAGCTCTTAAGTCACTATTTAGTAGTAAAGATTTACAAGAGAACTTGATAAGGAGCCCTTGCTGCATTGCTATCCTATTTATATAAGTTACAGATGGTTCATGCTACAACAATGTATCTACCTCATGTCTACTCCACAATGACTGTGCAAGACTGTATATCCTGCCCTAACATCCATGTATCCTATATATGGTAGCAATGTGGTATACATACTCTCTGATGTCATCATCTAGGCTCTTCTAGCCTTGTAGACTCTTCTAGACCTATAGACCCTTTTAGACTGCTCTAGGCCTATGATATCATTTCACATAACTTCCAGATCATGTGCTCTTCCTCCGTTGTAGACTAATAACAATACTAATGTCTATATCTGTTCTCTGTTCTATCCCTAATCCTAAAGTCTGTCCACACTCTTGTCTTATAACACCTACTACAAAGTAGTCTACTTTATATATATATATCTTTGAAAGTTGGTCTGTGTATATCTATTCTATCTTAAAGTTATAACTGAGTTCTTCTAATAATTTCTATAATATTCTACCAAGTCACATAAATATGTGACTATGACTGTGACAAATATATAACATTTATAATTATCATACCCCTTAGTTAAGTCTACTTGATAGATTTCTGACATCACTTTCCTTCAAGATTTCTCTTCTAAAGATATAGACTTCTACTTCTACCAATTTCTTTCTAACTTCTTTAGATACTCTATTTCAAACTTTCTATTATCCTATCCATATAGAATCTTTGCCATATACTTTTCTGGCATTTCTCTCCTTCTAAAATCTCTGTTTTCTACTTTATCAATCTTTTTTTGTTGTCTAACCTCTGTACTCAGTCTTCCTTTGAATTCTGCTACTGCTTCTTTTGTATTCTCCAAGTCCACCTCCTTTTCCTAGATGTTGTATTCTGCTGTAAAGCCCTTTTATTTAACCAAATACTTCACACATTCTTGTACTATTCTTTTTTTGAGGATTTTCTCTACTTCTCACTCTTCTTCTCCATCCACCTCTATTAGTTTTGGTTCTTCTACTCTCTGTTCCTTGACTAGTTCTCTATATCTCACTATTCTACTGATGTTTACTACTGGATGAATTGTCATTGATACTAGCAGTCTTAGTTTTACTATATTGGCTGATATCACTTCTTTTATCACATAAGGGCCAATATATCATTCTGTTAGCTTTCTTGCTAGCCTCTCTTTAAATACTAAGTCCTTTGTACCTAGCATTATTTTGTCATCTCTCTTCCATACTTCTGTTTTCTTCTACCCTTTATTTGCTTGCTACTTCATCTCTTTCTGGTTTTTTTTAATGTTGTTCTTGCTATTTTTCTCATTCTTTCTATACCTCTACTGCTGTCTCCATCTTTTTCTTCCTTCCAATATCTAATCTCATTCATAATTCTCTCCTATAGTTTGCTAAAAATGAGACATTAGTTACTATGTAAACTTTACTAATGACTGTAAACTCTACTATAACAAGTTATTCAGGCAAGTTCTTCTACCTATAATCTACAAAGAATTAGGGTTACTATTCCAACTTCTAGTTTATACACTCTGTTTATCTATCTATTTAGGAGTAGAATACTGTTGACAATTTTGTCTGAATACTTAGCATTTAGTTTAACTTCCTAGTCAAGTCTGTTACAAACTGGGAGCCTCTATCAGATATCACATGTTCTGGCAGTCCATGTAGTTTCCACATATTGTTTCTAAAAAGTCTAGCCAACCCTTCTACTGATATCTTCTCTGTTGTTGCTACAAAGTGTATTATCTTTGATAACCTGTTATATACTATAAGAATTGCATCTTTTCTTACTACTAATAACAACTTAGTAATAAAGTTGACTATCAAGTATGTTCATAGTATCTCTAAAACTTTATTTGTTATCATATTTCTTGCTAGAAGTTCTGTGCAGTTTTTTGTTCTTTGGCATAAGTCATAATCCTTTATATATCCCCTTATATTCCTCATCACTTCTAATTACTAATAGTTACTAGTTACTAATTCTATTATCTTCCACTTTTCTCTATGTTCAGCTACTGGTATATTATGATGTAATTATATAACTTCTGATTTTAAAGCCTTATTCTTTGAAACATAAACTTTTTCTTCTCTTAAGACTACTTTACTATCTATTTCTTACTCATTTCCTCTTAACATCTTAATATCTGCTCTTTTTATCTTCTCTACTACTCTAACTATTTCTTCATCTTTTTCTTTTGTTTTCTTTATATTTTCTAATATATCTACCTCTAGTCCTTTTACTACTACTTCTACTAAACTATATATCTATTCTTTCATTATTAGTTTTTTTTTATTTTTGTTGTTATTTTCTATTCCTATTTTCTAGTCTAGTCTTTTACTAAGCCTATCTGTCTTTCTCATTTTTGTCCCTAGTTTATGAAGAATTCTAAGTTTTAGTAGTTAGTTTAAACCTCAAACTGAAATTTTGTACTCTCTAATAGATATCTCCAATTTTCCAAGCTTCTTATTACTACTAGTATTTCTTTGTTATGGATTTCATAATTGTATTCTGTTTTATTCAATGATTTAGAAAGATAGGCTACTAGTCTCTACTTCCTATCTTTACATTCTATTAATAGAACTTCTCTTGTTACATAATCTAATATATCAACATCTATCCTCATTTTTTTGTCTAAGTCTAGTATAGCTAGTACTAGCTCTCTTAAAAATGGTTTAGCAATTCTAACAAAGTCTTTTATGAATTGCTAGTAATAGTTGGCAAGTTCCAGGAACTTTTAGATGTTCTAGACTTTCTTAGAGGCTAGCCATTCCAGAACTGCCTTATCTTTTCTTCTTTTATCTTAATCCTATCTGGTCCAATTAATACTTCTAAAAGTCCAACTCTCTTAATATTTCATTTATAATTTTCTGACTACTTCATTATACCTCTCTATTTCCACTATTACATTATCAATAAAGCTAGCCACCTCCTTAATATTGATCAAATCTCTTAGAATTTTATTCATTATGACTTGGAAAGTAGCTAGTAAGTTTGTTAATCCAAATTACATTACTGTTAGTTCAAACAACTTTTCTGACATTGTGAACACAACCTTCTACTCATTCTTCTTTCTTTATCTATATATTATTATAACTCTATTATAGATCTATCTTTGTAAACACTTTCTTAGTTTCTATATTTTCTATAATATCTAATATTAAAGATAAAAGGTAATTATTTTATAGTTTATTCATTCAAGTATTTATAGTTTTGTACTATATGCTTCTTGCTATCCTTCCTTCCTACAAAGAATACTAGTAATGTCTAAACTAATTTGGAATATATAATACAGCTGCTCTTATATAAACTTCCTGTTATATGAACTTTCTCACTTCTTCTCTCATATCTTAAGGCAAAGAATGAAATTTCTCTTTCCTTGGCATAAATACCTTTTTTAAATTAATTGTATAGTTTTATGTTTTCCTGGTAGGTATGTGCTTACTAGCTTTCTTGCCAAAAACATGAATCCACTTGTGAAATTATTCTGGTACTAGTTTCTTAGTCTTTTTTTTTCTAATATTGTTGCTTCTCCTTTTTTATCCTGAATTTTCTATTCCTTTGCTAGCTTCTTTACTTTCATTGTCTTTTTTATCTTTCTTCTTTTTCTTTTCTTTTTCTTCTATTACTCTACCTTTTTTCTTTTTTTTCCTATTCTTCCTTTGCTTCTTCTTCCTTTTGTTTTTTATATCCTAGTTTCTTCTGTACTGCTTTCTATTGTCTTCCACACTTCTTTAGACATTTCATTATTTTTACTTCTCTTATTTTTCAGTTGATCTCAGGATTATAGCAGACAAGCCATAGTATATCTAAGATAACATTCTACTTCTATCCTCTTATTACATCAATCTCTGCTCTCTTCTTATATTTCTTATAAAAAATATTCATCTTCACTATATATTTTATTGGCCCTTCTTTGTTAAATATACTATCTATATTTCTCATATAAATTGGTCTTTCTATTTTCTTTAGCTTAAATCAGATCTATAGCTCCACTATCTAAAAGCACTTCTACTATAACTCTTTCTTGAGTATTGATCTTTTCTAATATAATCTTTACTATTATCTTTCTCAGATATTCTTTAGATTCTTCTAAATCTAACAAATTTATATTTATTACTCTGTTAGTTAAAATATCAAATCTATTGTATTGAAAACTCAGTCAAGATTCTGATCCTCTTTCTTTTTTAAATTTTTATTTTCTATTATTTTAATTTTCCTACTCTTCTTAATAACTTTTGAGTTTCTATAATATCTTACTAAGTATTTAAATTTCTCACATATTATGATTAAAGTGTTAAATCAACAAAAGAATCTTGTATTAGATTAATATAAGAGAACTTGATACTTAATAGAGTTCTTAGTATCTACTTTATATATACTGGTTAGTTAGTTTATACAAAACTAATACTATTCTACTCCAAAGACTATTATTATAACTTGAAACCAAAGAGTAAGATATGTGATTGTGTGACTGTGACCATGATATGTGACAGTTTGTGACAGTCACATATGATGTTATGCTAATTCCTAATTTTAAGTCCAAAATAAATAAAATAAAAATAAAATAAAGTCTACTATTTTTAGCTCTAACAATTATATGTTATTTATAAGGTCAATATATAGTAAACATATTATAGTAACTTTATTTTAGAGTTTTCTATATTTCTTTATATATTACATGATTATATGATAGTAATAGTAATAGTTAGATACAATATTATAATATAATCCTAATCTTAAGTTTAAAATAAATAAATAAATAAAAATAAAAATAAAAAGGAAAAAATAAAATAATCAAGTTTATTATCTTTAACTCTAATATCACAGTTATAATAATTTTTTTCTTTAATCAATCTTTATTGTAGTAAATCAATTAATAATGATAAAAGTAATAGTAGTAGTGAAGTAGAAGATAAAAATATATAGAAGAGTGAAGAGAAAAAGCCAGTACTAGTCTTACTTTTTATTATAAAATAAATTACTCACTTATCTGTAATATCTAAATCTTAGATACACTTTCAGAGATTTAGAAGTAATTTAAAAGTTCAATAATGACAATGATAATTAAGATCAATATAAATGATAAAGAATAAAAATTGATATTGTTAAGTTTAAAGTCTAATCTTTAGACATAAAAATATATATATATAATAGTAATAGTTTATATGCAAGCTGTTTCCATCATATAATCAAAACTCATACCTGGTGAAAGCTGTTATTTGTTATAGCAGCTGTCAGGCTAATTTTAGAAGACAACTAATTATGTTACTATATTAATATGCTTATATCTCTATCAATACTTATTGCTTTGAAATATATTATATATATCTTGAGAAATAAATTGATGAGTACTTTCTAATACAAGTTTAATTATGTAAATCTGTTTAGCTATTTATAAGATAATAGCTAATGAAACTTTTATAGTTACTGATGGCCTGATATCTTAGTTGTTTATTGTTGCTTTTATATATTCCACATATGTGCAAATAACCATTATTTGGGACTTTCTAACACAACTTAGTTTGTGAAAATTAGTCTACTTGTTGTAGAAATACAAGCTGAATGAAGTTTATGATACTTTCTAATTTATACTCTGAATGCAATGTTATTTTTATAGATACTAGTTACTAACTATCTAAACAATTAACTACTATTCTAAGAAAATTTGTATACTAATATTTTAAAAAAGAGAATGTTCAAGCTAGATATTTTCTTACTAAACAATATTATTACTTTATATAAACTAATCATAAGTAGATTAGTAGCATGGTTTTTCTATACAAAATCTTACAAGTACTCTTTTTGATACTATTTAATTTAAGTAATATCTAGCTAGTAGTCTGGATCTGATTACTAATGTCAATAACTATTTATATTGAGTAGCTAGCTTCTTTTTATATCTAAAGTTCAGCTTCTAAACTAAGAATAACTAGTAGTTGTAATAACTAGCAGTTGAGAATGATAAGAAAGTAAAGAAAAGAAAAGGCTTTATATTAGACAATCTTAAAAATAGAATTAAGTTCTAATATTATAACTTAAGTTTAGAAATAGAGTAAAAGAGAAATCTTATAATTAAGTTTATACAAAAAACTTAATAGAGCTTTTAATATAAAGTATTTATGTTATATACTAGACTAATAGTCTGTATATAACTATATATAATCTACTCTAAAGGCTATGTATTCTATATAAGACTAATATATAATAACTATATTATTATAATGTTATTATTCTAAAATCTTCTATATTCTTCTTAATATTATGTAATTATGTAATAGTGACAGTTGTGATAGTTACATATGATATCATATTATAATTTAACTTAGTCCTAATAAAAGAAATTAAAAACAAATAAGCAAGAATAATAAGAAACTAATTTTAATAAGCTGAATATTCATTTTTGGAATATATGAGAAGAAGATAGGAAATG
>Ga0157364_1003232_pt1 | contig 15743 bp, 5 predicted proteins | sample AttsexASBM2_FD_111476 | JGI IMG/M metagenome (GOLD analysis project Ga0157364, IMG submission 111476) | Fungus gardens microbial communities from leaf cutter ant in Ribeirão Preto, State of São Paulo, Brazil - Atta sexdens ASBM2 | ecosystem: Host-associated > Fungi > Mycelium > Unclassified ...
AAAATACTCTCCATCGACTGCAACGCACTTATGCCAGCGCTTGATTCAGTTCTCGAAACATTTCTGGAACTCTATTGTCAATATAGCCATTAGAGCCGTCTTCGATTTTTCCATTACCTCCTTTCGGCTGTTAAAATGCGTTCCCCGTAATGGTTTTTTCATGCTACTCATAAACGGCTGTTTTCTTTAGAGTATCACTGCCGAAACAGTTTCCCAACATTTCCAAGGTTTTCATATCATTGAATCCATTTTTAACGCAAAATTTAATTTACAAACTCGTTGTTGCAAATTCAACTCCATTTTTAAAACTGTAAAAAATCGAAAATACGTGCAGAGGTAGTTGTACTCAAGACGGCGTAACTTTTACAAATGTCAAGCTATGGTGATAAAATTTGATGGGAATGTCAATGATAGATGTAGCAACCTAACCAAAAAAGAACTCAAATCAACTGACTCAGAGCATCACTTGGTGGTAATTCCGGGAACTTTTTGATCAAGGTGCTATTTCTACTATTTTTCAGAAATACTAAGTTTAATGGTATACAATGCAACTACATAACACGAGTATTCTCTTAAATTATATTAAAATATATTATAATATTTGTTGGTTTAAAATATATTATAATATTTATAATATATTATAATATTTGTTATTCGTGTACTGTAGGGTGATGAGAGTCGAAGGTGAGAGTTGTGCGCCACTTTGCAAGGGAAAGAGAGGTAAGAGTCACTTCGGATAAAAGTCGTGCGCCCCTTCGCAGGGGGCTATGTTCAGATTCCCACTGGAATGCGACCCAGATATCATTTTATCCTTGTTAATTATATACCAAGCGTTAAACAAGGACATGACACCCGGGAGGTAATATGAACATGTCTTAGGGAGGAAAGGAGGTAAGAGTGAAAATCATGCGCCCTTTTGCAGAGGGGGAGGAGGAGCGTGGATCACTTCAGATGAATGACTCTCACTTCCTCTCTCCCCTCTGTAAAAGGACGCACGACTTTTACCTTCGATTCTCACCTCCCTACACGAATAGCAAACATATTTTAAAGCAGGGAATTCTCGTGTTATATAGTTGAACTTTTTTTGTTAATAACTTTTTAACGAAAGACGACCACCATCTAAAACCTGTTGGATGTCACTCACAACATATGTCAATGTCATCGGCTAAATGTCCCTTAATCTAAATACTTATCAAATTCTTTTTTTTTTCCCAGGAAGAGTACATTATATAGATTTAATATTAAGAATAGTCGCATAAAACAATATTCATTAAAAATTTTTTATTTTTAAAGAGAATTGTTTTAAAAAGCGACATCTTAATGTGTGAAAATATGTTATTATAAATTTAAAAATAAAAAATATTCTAACATTTCTGCAAGAAAAAATTAATATAAAGTGTTAAACACAATGCTAAGCAACATGAATAGTGACAGAAATAATACAGAAATAAGTGATATATATATATATATATATATACTCGTAATTGTCACACAATGCCGTGAAAGAAGTAAAAGACCAACCAATTTGACGCGTACAGACTGTAGTATCTTTCTATTTACTTAAAGATTATAGCGTATATAAACAAAATAAAAAATTTATTTGTTTAAAACCTTTTGTTTCGTTTTCTGCAAACATCTCCCTATCGATTACTATACATATGAATTATAACTATTCATTCCGCTCAAACTGGATACAGTTCTTTAATTATAGATACTTCTTTAACTATTGTAGATTTTTTAACTATAGATCTGAAAATAATTTTATTAGAATATCAAAATAATGATCTAAGATGCTTAAACATGATAATGTAAGATGTGTACATACATGGTGAAGGGAGAGATTGATAATAAAAGAGGAAAAGATTAATGGTGGAAATCTATCCTTATGAAACGTGCCGATATGGCGACGGGATGACTAAACCTATGAGAGGGAATGAGAATCAAACTCTCATGGATGTATCACAGTATTTTGTCAGGAACCGTCAGACGGAATAGAGCATGGAACGAGATATGCACAAATACGAATGAACTTTAGAAAACACTGCTTATTCTCGTACACGTCTTCTTACTTGAGCGACTATTGCATGATAATTTTAGTGAGAAAATCGTTTCGTTCTTTTTCTTATGCTTAGGCTAGATGTCGCAGGCGAGCGACCAATAAGACGCTGACTACAGGGGAAAGCCATCACAGTATAAGCACGTGACCCCGAGGGCCAATCAAACGCAAGACTCATGATTGCCAACTGGATAATTACAATATAACAAATATGATTAAAATTGTAAACGTGCATAAAAAGGTTTTTACAATACTTCAAAAAAATTTGACATTCTGGCAACCAATTTGAGTATTCTATGTAATTATTAATATGATTGTCCACACACAAAAACATTTTTAGGCTTGTAATTAAATTTTTCTAGTTAAATTTTTAAATTTAAATAAAACCATTCTTTCGATATATTTGTAGTTTGTAGAACATCATGATTTGTAAATTCATGAGCTAAATTATGTATTTTATTAATCTTAAATATATAAAATGTTATATGAGTGTAAAGAAATTATTAAATAAGTATCATTTTTCATACGAAAATAATTTTTTAAGTAAAAAAAAAAGCATCGCTTTCAAATAAATAATTGAAAAAATATTAAAATGTTAATATTAAAAAATATGTATTCGCATTTATTTAAATAGAAAAACAAATGTAAATGTTTGCTAAAAAAATTTCTCGCATATTTATAATTCACACAAATTATTAACATATTTTCATCAACAAAGAGTTGATTGCAAATTTATTCGAGAATATACCTCATTAATAATATATGAATTATAGAACAAGATGCCTAGAAAAATATACGCTTTTCTTTCGTTTTTCTCTTTCTACCTGTCGCTCTCTCTCTCTCTCTCTCTCTCTTTCTCTCTCTCTCTCTCTTCACATAATCAAAATGTATAACATGTTTCGATAAAGAGAAATTAGAGAACTGAGTTTACACTACGCATGCAAAATGAAAATTTTCACTTCTTATTGACGCTGTTTTTATTTTTGCACACCTATTTTGCGGATATTTGTAAAATTTTGTCACAAGCAAAAAATAATGATCTTGCAATGCCAAGGTTTCGTGAATGTTGCAGTTCACTTTATAAGGGCAAGGAGCAGTCTGGTATCATAAAAAAAAAATGATGATAATTATATCTATTGCTCGATGAAGCCATTATGAGGCTTTATAGAAGAAAAAGTGAAATATCACTGTTGAAAGACCATTTTAGATTAACATAAATTTACATAAATCAAACAGTAATCACGTTTTCGCAATTGCATTTCAGAATTACAGAACATTGCACAATTACTGTTAATGAATTTAAATTTGATTTAAAATCTATTTCATTCAACATATTTTTTATTTCTCCGGATGCAATAAAAATAAATTAATAAAAATAAAAATACAAGATATTATAAAATTATACAATATATCACTCGTGTTAATATCATAAGGCATCAACTCTTTGTAACTAAAATTCTAGAGTTCTTTAGAATTTATTGCAAATAAGGTTATTGTGTCGAAAAGTTGCAAAAGTGAAACGCGATCGACAAAATTACAACTTCTTTCTCGCTGCAATTCTTGTAACGAGCCGAGATTTAGCGAAAGAATCGAAATTGCAGCACATAGTCTCGAGGTAATGTAACGAAACGTGGATGTATGGATTGGAGAAGTACTACCTGCTAAACGGCACGTAGACATCGTTCGTAGACATAGAGAAAGTATGCGCAAGTAAATTCGTCTCCCCACCGTACATCGGCCACGAAAGCAAAGAGAAAGATGTCGACACCATTATCGCGCATGAAGGAGAGGAAAGTTCGTGTACGATTTACACGTTCGAAAAGAAAACGATGTACTCCATCAAATCTTCCTCATTCTATTACATTTGTTTCAAAATCGTACGTACCGATAACATTGGAACATCCGCCTTATTTGCGTTTTACTTTGCGTCTTTCAACGAAAAGAAATCATTATAACGTACTAATTATTAAATAAAACAAATGATTAAATTTATTTAATGTATCTAACGTACTTGTTCATTATTGTCAGAGGTACGCATAAAAAAATATTTGTTTTATTTGAGCATATTACGCACCATTGTTTTATCTCGCATTTTATCGATAGGATAATGTTGGATAATTTGAACCGTGTTTCTCACAGGACTTTTTCTCTTTTCGTTTTCTCTTGTTGAGATATGAAAAGTTCGTTTTGTTATACCAAAGGACGTAGCTAAATGAATATATTACCGCATTTATTACAAGAAAAGATTAAATATCTAAAAATTTATTTTTTTTTAGCTATTGTACATACTAATCTGAAAACACTTTGTTGGATCATTAAAATAATTATGTAGGAATTGATTGCTAAAATATCGAAAATTTTTATAGCATTTGTTCATCATTGAAATTCCTACGTAATTATTTTTATGATACAACAAAATTATTTTTAGTTTTATATCTATAGCTAGATTTTTAGATATTTTATAAAATTGTTCTTTCTATACATATTCTTGGATCATAAAAATATATTCTCTAGTTATCTCTATTGAAATAAAAATAGATATAAACAACAAAATATGAGTTTAGAAATCTCATTTATATGAAATAAAATATATAAAAACAAAAAAATAATGTAATCCATTTAAAAAAATTAAAACGTACGACAGCTTCCACATCTTACGGGATCATATTTTCGTATGCATTGAAAGGCGTATACTAGGGACCCAACTGGTTTTCACTCCGAGCATTCACCGAAGCATTACAGTTCAGTTCTTACCGGCGCTAGTTTCATTCCGCTGCCATTTTCTCCGATTTATTCTCGAACGTTTTCACGCTTCTGACAAAGTTTAAAGTCATTCAAGGTGCAATAGGTGCAGTATTAAACGAATTAACAATAAAGAATATAACCGAGATGTAATTCGTTCGACTCGAATATAACTGCAATCAGAAGATCATAGTCGATACGTCATACAAAAAGAGATCATGTAAAGAGAGATCATCAAAGATCCAATCAAGATCATTAAAACGACGTGTGGAAAAGCAACGCAGAAATGTACGTGAATGATGGATCAACGGATACAGCACGACATATTGCCAACATGAGCAAGCTAGATGTTATCATGATCTTTGTGTCGCGCAATATCCGTATTTGCAAGTATGTCAGCGACATCAGAACGTTAGATGAAATTATAACTCAATTCTTTCTAAATGAAGCATCATTTGGTCATTGGTTATTATTAGAAAGAAATACGTAGGAATATATGATATGAAATGTATATTGATCTACAGAGGAGATTTGTGGAATCTGTGTGATAAGGTATGTTTATACTCAAACAATTTTAATCCATAAAGCGTGTGAAACAAATGTGTTTCTTATTTCCCTCTTATTCTTTGTCGTATAATGTCATGCCATACAATATAGATCACAATTATAACTGTAAGTTATAACCGATCTCAGGAATGTTACATAAAAAGTAATCTTATTACGTGTAAGAAATAATATTTAATCTTACATTTTTATATCATTTCCTTATTATTTTCTATAAGAAATGCATTATTTTTATAAATTTACAAGTGGCTCGCAAAATACAAATATAAAATAAATAAAAAAAGGAGCATTCAGCCACGCGAAGGCTTTTACAAGTGTCATATATTTAAAATTCTTACGTTAACAATACAAATTTATAAACGTTTCAGAAAAGTCCGATATAAAATTCAGGGAAAGAGCGATTAAAAAAAAGAAAGCACATCGAGGAATCTATAAAATTAATTGTTTAAACTGTGCCTAGTATGTATAACAGTACTCGGGCAAACAAAAAGAAAATTGAACATGCGTATAAAAAAACATAAAGCAGACATAAAAAAAATGCCCAATTTTCTATCTGTCGTGTCTCAACACTGGTTGAATAACGAACATAATTTAGATTAGAATAATGTAAATTACAGATTCAGAGAAAAATTAAAAAAGTAGATAGATCAAAAAACGAGCAAAAGAAATATTTAATTTAAATGCACACACACACACACACAAAATCTGGAGACATACTAGTAGCGTCTCGGCGCTAAGGTATGCGCATTTCACTTTATATCACAAATTAATATTCGATGTCCTGTAGATAACATGGAACGTTTCGATTGTATAATAAGTCTTCAACCAAATCAAATCACAAAATTTTAAAATTAATATAAAATATTTAAATGTTAGATGAATTCTAAGAATAAAATTATAAAATATATATTCATATCGCAATAAATATTGTATAAATCATCAAAAGATATTAAAAAATTACAAAGTGTGTAGTCATCGCAATAAAAATCATACAAATTGTCTAAAGATATCAAGACTGTTTCATCATTGGACAATAAGAAAGAGCAGAGTCTATTAAATGGTCTAGCTGGATCTTACATATTTGTATAATTCTGTTTAAATTTATATGACGTACGTAGTCCTTTAAACTGCGTGCCGAAATGATTTTTTTGGTCTTGAAACGCAAACTCTACTAAACTATCGCAGTATCAGACTTAAAATCTAGGTCCATAATCTTATTATTTTAATAGTGTTTTTTTTACTGGCAGAGCTAGTGTGCACTCGGTGCACTTTAAAGCCATTGTATACACAAATTGTAAAGATATGTTTAATAAAAATATAGAAATAAATTAAATCACAAAATCCTCAATACATTTTATAGTATTTGATAAAATATACATTGGGTGTTTTATTAATTGAAATATCTCACTTTTACATTCAGATTAGGTTAGTATACAATAGCTTTAATGCACTGAATGCGCATCAGTTCTGCCAAATGAAAAACGTTATTAGGAACCCTAAATCGTAAAGTCGTAAGAAATTAACCAATTACAGTTGATTATTTTTCTCGTATTCAACTGTAATTGGTCAATTTCTTAAAGCTTTTCGGCTTACGATCCCTTAAAGCAAAATTGTGGACTTAAACAAATTGAGGAGCAATTTAATAATTCGATGCTCTTGCGCATCTCAGAACAATCTTAATAACGTTGCATGATATATTAAAATCTGTAAATAATTAATTCTTATTGCAAAAAATATTATCTCAGCCAGTAGTCGAATTCGCATTTCGTGCGAACATCTTCTCCTTAATAATACTCTTCGCGATAATGTAATGGCATATGTAGAAATATGATATTACTGCAGTAGTTTAATAGAATTAACGTTTCAAGATCAAAAAAATCATTTCGGTGCGCAGTTTAAAAAACTACATACATAGTAAAATATACACAGAATTATATAAGAGCATTTAAGAGCTAGACCATTAAAGGTATTTATTTCATATACATTATTATTTTCTATATGTTTTAATGATTTATTCGCATGTGCGTACGAAATGTCGATAAATATTTTACTTTTTTTATTAGTAAAATTAATGAATGGTTTATTTTCACAGATGCTTTATGTTTTTCATCGCTCGAATGAATAATTTTCTCGAATGTCGTACTCAAATATTGATATGCTTGGCGATGAATACAAACGGAAATGGCAGCTGTATTAACAAGCTTAATCGGCACTACTTCCGTTCTTGGATTCGGTTTGATTCCACTTTTGGCTATCGGTCTCACCATCTATAGATACAATAATCTCGATCCAGAATCACATCCGCAAAATGCGCGAGAGGTACGAAAGGAAAAAACTAGAAAAAGGAAAAAGAAGAGTAGAGAAATTTACTCTTGTATAAATTGAATAGAATTCAAACAATCTCTTTCATATAGTCGATAAAGTAGTGCTTGAGATTCATTATCAATTACTGACCAAATAAATCTAGGATCGTTAGAACAATGACACACAAGTGAAATAAACGAAGTTAATCGCTTATAAATTAGCTTATGAGTTAACAAGTTTCGAAGCGCGAAATATTCTTCTGATATTACTTTAATTATTATATACTGATAATACTGATAATACTTTAATTATTATATATCACAGAATAATACAAATTAGTCTTCTCCTTTGCGCGTATATATGATAATAAAATAAACAATTGTCATTTAAAATTTTTACAATAGAGAAATGCTACATGCAACATATTATTAATTATTTCAGAAAATATTTAAAATGCAACTATTATTTATCGATGCATCTTCTTAATTATTTGGTTAATGATATTTGAAAAAGTATCAATGTTGGTTATTGATCGTGTGTAATCTAATAATCAGGGTCAGAGGAATATTATTTTATAAAAATAATGCGTTAATGTTGCTATTGTTTGTTAGTAATTCTAAAAAATAACGCATTACTATTACTATTATACAGTAAAAAATGATTAATTGAATCAAGAATTGAATTGAGATAAATCAACTCAAGAGTCAGAGTTAAATATGGCGAACTAATTGTCGGGTTGCATCAAGAAGACATTTTAACGTTCTTTTAATATCTTCCTTATGTTAAATAAATATTGAATTTAGTTCTATAAAATCTTTATAAAGTTAACTAAATTATTATTATTATTGATAGTAAACAAAGGTAATTGTATTAAAATTAAAATAATTTTATAAGCACGATGAAATTTGTAGTACAATAGACTGATTTTAATTAAACTATTCTATAAAGTAATGGGAACTCAATAAATTGTTGATGATAACAATTTCGGGACTTTAGACTTGACTTTGTATTCGAATGAAATAATAATTTATCCCCCCCCCCTCTCTCTCTCTCTCTCTCTCTAATAAGATAATTTATTAAATTTATTTGATTCCATTACTTTGTAAAATTAAAACTTTCTATTATATAAATTGATTGATTAGTAGTCGCCTTGAAAAAAATGATCCCCATGATATGGTGAGAAGTATATGAAAATAGTTTGACTTGATCCCCGTTTTATACAGATGAATGTCGAATTTCTTACGAATATATGTGCCATGTGTTAATAGCTCCACAAAACGCTTCCTTGCTCTAAATCAAAGTGAAGTACCATTAATAACTTATTGAGTTCTTGTTACTTTATAGAATAGTTTAATTAAATATTAAAATCAATTTATTGTATTGTAGATTTATTTCATCAAGTTTATAAAATTATTTTAATTGATACAATTACGTTCGTTTACTACCAATAATATTAATAATAATAATTTAATTAACTTTATAAATATTACATTTACGTTACATTTACGTTCATTTACTAAATGATAGTTTAGTCAACTTTGTAAATATGCTTATTACTACATCACTCTATCAGTTCAAATCACCCTTCTGGTAGTTGAACGAATGTCTAATATTAATACATTCTCAAATACACTTAACTACATTATGTTATGTTTTGTTTTCAAATTCTTCCATATAGTTGTATAATTCTACGTATATTTGGTACCATACTTGAATTATATAACAAATCACGATGCGATTTCAGCTACTACGAATGTATGACTTCATAGTAATTGGAGGTGGCAGCGCGGGTGCTGTGGTGGCCTCGAGATTATCGGAAGTACCTAATTGGACGGTGCTACTTTTAGAAGCTGGCGGTGATGAGAACGAAATTTCGGATGTTCCCCTACTTGTCAGCTATAATCAGCTGACAGAATTCGATTGGAAGTATCAGACTTCACCACCTAGTATATCCGCCTATTGTCTCGCCATGATAGGCGACAAATGTAACTGGCCCCGCGGAAAAGTTCTCGGAGGAAGCAGTGTTCTCAATGCTATGATTTATGTTCGTGGTAATAGGCAAGTATATTTATTCCACTTTTATTGCTAAGACTGTCACGTTAGCAAGTTAAAGACAATCAAACGATTAAAGAGAGATTGCTTATAGGCACGATTACGATAATTGGGCTCGATTGGGTAACACGGGATGGAGCTATGAGGAAGTGCTTCCTTATTTCCTCAAATCCGAGGACAATCGTAATCCGTATTTAGCAAGAACACCTTACCATAAGACAGGAGGTTACCTGACGGTGCAAGAACCGCCTTGGAGAACTCCTCTGGCGATCGCTTTTTTGCAGGCTGGTCAAGAAATGGGCTACGAAAATCATGACATAAACGGATTCAATCAAAGTGGCTTTATGTTGATGCAAGCAACGATTCGACGTGGCAGTCGATGCTCGACAGCAAAGGCCTTCCTGCGACCAATTAAGAATAGACCAAATCTACATATAGCAATGCATGCTCAGGTTTTAAGGGTGCTCTTCAACGCCGAGAAAAGAGCAACAGGTGTAGAATTTCTTCGCGACGGCAAACAACGAATCGTAAGATGTAGAAGAGAAGTTATCTTATCCGCCGGCGCGATTAATTCGCCTCAATTACTCATGTTGTCTGGAATCGGTCCCAGCGAGCACTTGACTGAATTTGGTATACCTGTGATATCAGACTTACGAGTCGGGGATAATCTTCAAGATCACGTAGGCCTTGGTGGACTAACTTTCTTAGTGAACGAGTCGATCACTTTAATAAGACATCGATTTCAAACTTTCTCGGTGATGTATGAGTACATCGTAAAGGAACAAGGACCCATGACTACCCCAGGAATCGAGGCATTAGCCTTTCTTAATACTAAATACGCTGATAAGTCCGGCGATTATCCGGATATACAGTTTCACTTTGCGCCAAGTTCCATCAACTCCGACAGCGAACAAATAAAACAGATTCTCGGTCTGAGAGATCGTGTGTACAATATCATGTACAAACCCTTGCACAATGTCGAGACTTGGTCAATTTTGCCACTTCTGTTGCGACCCAAGAGCACAGGTTGGATCAGATTGAAGAGCAGAAATCCTTTAGTTCATCCGGACATTAATCCCAATTATTTTACGCATAAGGAGGACATAGATGTTCTCGTGGAAGGGATCAGATTGGCGATGCGGGTATCCAACACCAGCGCATTTCAGAGATTCGGCTCGAGACCTCACACGATTCGTATGCCGGGCTGTCACATATATCCGTTTGATACATATGAATATTGGGAGTGCGCCATACGACACTTCACCTTCACAATTTATCACCCAACGAGTACCTGCAAAATGGGACCACGGAGCGATTCCAAAGCTGTTGTGGATCCGCGATTAAAAGTTTATGGAGTGAAGGGACTCAGGGTCGCCGATGCTTCCATAATGCCTACCATTGTCAGCGGCAATACGAATGGGCCGATTATTATGATCGGTGAGAAGGCCAGTGACATTATCAAGGAGGATTGGCGAGTGAAGGGAAAGGGAAGTACCAGACAGAGACGATGAATAAAATTGGGATTTTGGAATTATACGTTGTACATCATCTCGTCGTCATATTCAGATATAACTAAAATACCAATTACATCATACAAAAATTACTAGCTTTCTATTTCTTTTAAACTTTCTTTTTTCCTTTTTATAACACATCATACATATTTTAAATTATCAGTTTTTTTAGATATCTTATTGTCATTTTTCGCGAGTATGATTCATGTACAATTTTCATCATTTTTTTACGAAAACTCGATAAAAAAATCTCTGTCTGTCAAGATTCGCATAATATTTTAAATAAAAATCAGTAATCGATATAAAGACACATTATAACGAAAAATTAATGTTTTTGAGATATTGTCAAATATAATGTCTAAAAAACTCTCTCATTACAAATTTAAGTATAAGTATTAATTAATAAATGACTCATGTAGAGAGAGAGAGAGAGAGAGAGAGAGAGAGAGAGTTTTGTGTTTGTTGAAAGAATGTAATAAGTATGTATCGAAGTATGTACTACATATATTAATATCAGAAACATTGAATGTTTCAAAGTCAAGAAATTAGAAATTTTAATGGCGATGCCATTCTATGTAAAATAATGTTAAAATATTAATTTATTCCATTAAACATCGATTATATTATCAATCAATATCCTGTATTTATTTTTGTATGTCACAATATGTAATACTCCTCCTCCATATATAATAATAAATAATTCAATATTTTAGTGTAAATTTCGATAAGGATTCCTTATACACATAAATTGCATTAAATTCTATGTATTCAATCAGTAACAAGCACTTACTAAAAGTGCATTTCCTCGATTACTACTATATTTCCGATATACAAGTACATGACAACTTTCAAATCGCAAGTGGGCGGATGTAATTTTATATAATATCTCGTGCCAAAAGTCGCGCGTAGCGAAGCGCATATTTACGCATATTTTTACTTTCTATTTCCGCTTCCTCATCTTATCTGTTAACGCATCTTACAGAACGAATATAGCAATTCAACGAAGCAATGCCATTCCAAATTGATATTATTCGCTTTTTCGACTATCCGTATATATTTGAAATTTCTTTGCATCATATTATTTTCTAAATGTCTCTGTTATATCATATCACTATTCCAATATATTATGTGGATCTTTCTTTCTTTCAGTGTATTCGAACATATACGTAATATTATTCAGTGTATGTATGCGAAAAGAGGTGGATTACCAAGAGAGTGAAAGTGAGATCGACTGTCATCGTATTTACATCAGACTTTAGTCTGTTAACTTTGCACGAAAATAGCTTGCGTAAAGTACAACTAATAAAAGTACAACTAATAAAAGAAAGATGTAGACGAAGAAAAGAAGGTATGTTTCTGAGAAACACATTACATGGTTTGGAATGTGATATATTAATGACATGATCTTTAATTGAATACTTGTACTGAATAATATTTTTTATTGCTATAAAGATCCAAACTTTTGGAAAAACGAGACTGTACATCGTATTAAGCACACGACATTTTGAGTTAATCTACTTGTTTAGCACGTGACATCTAGAGTTTAAATCTATCTAGAGTTTCAAATCGCCCACTATTTCTATCGCTAATTTTGCCGTGTTCCATTTATTAATATCTCAATTGCTTGCTCCTCCCACAGCAATACTTCATGCGACACTTCATGCGGTTTTTTTTTCTTTTTTTCGAAAGATGTTTAAACCCATTTTACTTCGTTAACGAAAAATGCGGAAAGGTGCAACTAGAAGAAACTGATTTATTGTCACAACAAAATTATAATGCATTCATGAGAAAACGCATATTATTTCATTACATTAAGCTCCATAAAGCTAGCAGAATCAAATCAGCAGAATCAAATCGGACTTATCGGAATTTTTAGTACTCATTTTGTACTAAATTGTACCATTAATGATAATTTTGTATCGTGTATAACCAAATACAAAATAGTACAAATTTAATCGTAAACAATATTCTATATTATGTGTCATTTTCAAGAAAACAGCACTGCTAATTTGATATTGAATTTAAGCTGCCAGAACGAAAAAAAACAACACAAAGGCAAAAATTAACATAATTAAATTTGTATTAATTTATATCATTGAAAGTAAATTAATATTTTGTTGTGTTGTTTTCTCCTTAAAATGACTATTAGTATATACTTAAAATTTTTACATTGATGTTTTTTTATAAATTTATACAATTTACGAATGTCAATAACTTCATAAAAAAAATCTCAAAATTTTTTCGCGAAATATACGCGAAATACGTGTCTCATATTTTTATCTGAATAGGTATGTTAGCAAATTAAAAAAAAATAAAATAATGTTTCAAACATGCCCAGTTTGATGTGGAATGCCTCATAAATTATAAGTATACTAATTGTCATTTTAAGAAGAAAAAATGTAATATGTAAACATGTATTAACTTACTTTCAATGGTACAAATCAGTTGTATTAATTTTTGACCTTGTGTTTTTTTAGTCCTGTCAGCTTAAATATTAAAAATTAAACTAGCGTCATTATTTTCTGGAAAATAACATATAATATCGAATTTTTGACAAAATAGTACAAATTCAATCGTATTAATTTCTGGTATATTTTTTTTTCTTCTATTTTGAATTTTATGTCAGCAGCGCCTTTTTTTCGAAATGATACACGTGGTATAAAATTATCATTAATAGTATAATTTAATACAAAATGAGTACTAAAAATTTCTGCTGATTTGATCCTACTAACTTTATTAGAGCTATTACATTACGGTATTTAAAGCGAAACAAATTGATATTCAAATCTGGTATTCGAATCTGGTATTAATAATGCAAACAATATAATAATAACCAATACTATATTTTAAATTAATTCGTTGAAAATGAAAATTTTGCGTTGCAAAGTTTTCTATATAGCTTTACGTATAAATGACAGAACACATCGGAAGAGTAAAACGCTTCACGTGCTTTATCCCGTATTACCACTTTATTTCGTATTATGACTGTTGATCGCGGAAGCAGACCCGGTCATCTTCCAATCTTCATGACTATATCATTTTTTTCATGAGTGTACATGAAGTAAGTAAGACGTGCGAATGCCATACGGTTACCACACTGTTGCTGGTTAAGATGGATAGGTGGGTAGGTAGGTAGGTAAATAGATAGGTAGGTAGGTAGGTAGGTGCGTGTATGTAACAACAGGAAGAGAATACTTTCACTGCCAGAGTCCGGCTGGGAGCTTTAAGAAGGACAAGAAGAAAACTAGGCACAAATGAGAACGACAAAGATAGTGAGAGTGAAATGGATGGAGGTATATCGGTGCAGTACTGTGCCGTTCTTCCGACTATTATTACCGACTTCACAGCGGACACTCGACTGTCGTCGCGTCACCCGGTGAACTTTCAGTATTTAGAGGATCCTTCCGATAACATTTTGGCGGTAACGGAATTCTTATTGCAGTTTTGATAAAACTAATACGATCAATTCGATACATTAATAATTCTGTAATTTTCCTTGCGTGTGGAAATATTCTTGGATAATTATGACAATTATGGAATAATTATTCCAAGTAATAATTTATACCTATCGGACAGTGACAAAGTGTTGGTGTAATCTTGATCGAATCACAGGAGAATAACAAATTAACATATCAAGGAAACAATAAGAATATAAATTTCGTGATTAAAGAGTGCTATGTGTACGTAATGTAATGATCTTATTTTCAAATCATTATTATAGAAAAATTGTTATAAAAAGATTGTTTGAATGAAAATAAATTCAATCAAATTGATTATATAAGATTGTACAAATATGCGCGATTATACATCATTAAAACTGTTGTTTTTTTTATGACGCACAATATATCCTTGATAAATATCTATAAATTATAGTATCAATATAAATGCAATAAAATCATTAACAATTTTTAACGTCAAACAAAAAAAAATTCACAATGTTGCGTGTTTATTCGAGATATACACATTTTTATCACATTATAAATAATGTGAGAAATCAGTGCTATTCATAATATAAAAATTCATAATATAAAAATATAATGTGTGACTGAAATGTAAAACAAATGAATCTATTTGATTATATATTGATATTTATACAGTTAATTAGGTGAAACTACATTAACTTTAAATAATCTCTACGCGATGTATAATAGCATGAATATCATATAATATCGAGTCAATACCATTGTTGATTATCTTAAATTATTTGAAACTGATTTTTCGAAATAATAATACACAATTATCATAAATGTATTAACATTAAAATATGAATTTTTCTGCAGAAGCTCACAATGTAACATTTTAACTCTTTAAATGTACACGGTGTATCTAAAATAATGCCTACTAATCATATAGTGCTATTCTTAATAAAAAAAAACTAATCCTCTACCATTTTGCAATTTTCGCAATAAGTTAATAATTAGAGATAATAATTTCTAAAGATTGTCGAATAAACGGATAAAATCGATGTATAAGATAACAATTTTAAGATATCTTGTTTTTTTTGTGAAACATTT
>Ga0157364_1003234_pt1 | contig 15740 bp, 10 predicted proteins | sample AttsexASBM2_FD_111476 | JGI IMG/M metagenome (GOLD analysis project Ga0157364, IMG submission 111476) | Fungus gardens microbial communities from leaf cutter ant in Ribeirão Preto, State of São Paulo, Brazil - Atta sexdens ASBM2 | ecosystem: Host-associated > Fungi > Mycelium > Unclassified ...
ACCTTGGTAGTAGAAAAATACTCAAGGTTTTTATGATCCGTAACAACATCGATGGGATAGGCTGGACCTTTCAAGTAGTATTGCCAAATCTTGAAAGCTTCAAAGATGGCAAGCAATTCCTTGTCATGTGTGTTATAATTCAACTCCACCATGGTGAAAGTATGGGAGTGAAAGACAACTAGATGAACTTCGTTTTCTTCATTAACAATGGAAAGGATTGTAGTAAAAGCATAGTCTAAAGCATCAGTTTCCACAATGAGTTGAGCATTGGGAATCCAATGAGTGAGGATGGGAGCAGAGGTGAATGCCTTCTTAAGAGAATTGAAAACATTACAACAGGAGGAGTTGAACTTCCAAAGAATGTCCTTCTAGGTGAGGTGTATTAATGGAATGACAATGTCTGAATAATTAAAGATAAACCAGTAATAAAAATTAGCAAAACCTAAGAAGGATTGAATATCCTTAACTTTCTTAGGCTCTGGCCAGTCTTGAATAATTTTTACTTTGTTGTTGGATATGGTAAGGCTAGAAGGGAAGAGAATATATCCCAGATACTCTGCCAACTTAGAGTGGAATTCACATTTCTCTGCTTTGGTATAAAGACCAGCCTTGCAGAGATGCTTGAGTACTTCTTTCACATGCTGGTGATGTTTTGACATGTTATTTGAGTAGATGAGTATATCATCCAGATAGATCATGATACAGACATCTAAAAGATCAGAGAAAATGTTGTTCATGAATTGCTGAAAGGCTGCAGGAGCATTAGTAAGACTAAAAGACAATACAAACTATTCAAATGATCCATAGCATGTCCTAAAGGCAGTCTTCCATTTATCACTGTTGGCGATATGAACCAAATGGTAAGTATGGTAAAGATCTATCTTTGAATAAACCTGAGCTTTGTGAGGTGAGTCCAATAAATTGGAGATGAGCAGGAGTAGATAATGATCCTTCTTGGAGATGTGGTTAAGACTGTGGAAGTCAGCACAGAGGCACAGTAAACCATCTTTCTTCTTAACAAATAAGACTGGTATACCATGCAGAGATGAGATTGGTCAGATGAAATCTGTATTAAGATTTTCCTCAATGAATTCCTTCAGAGCCTCTTGTTCAGATGCCAAAAGAGAGTATATAAGGCTAACAGAAGGTTGAGCATCTTCTTCCAAATTGATTTTAAGGTTATAGGGATGATGAGGAGCAAGAACTTCAACTTTAGTTTTGCTGAAAACATTGGCAAATTTGTGATACTCAGGAGGAACATTGGAAAGGTCAGGAGCTTCTGCAAGTTTTGTGTCAGAGTTAAGAATAATAGACTTTATTTTATTTTATTTCTCTTTTCATTTTCATTTATTTTTCTTTATTTTTTTATTGGTGACCAAAGGCAAAGAAGACAAAAGGTAATACTGTCACATGTCATGGTTACAGAAGTCACATGCTCATGTGATATGAGGCAACAGCATAGAAGGTTCTAGAGATAATGATGTCATACAGCATGATGGATACATGTTGATCTCAAGGTGAATATATAGTCATTAGAGTAGGGTTAAAAGAGTGTAGCATGGGCCATTAGTAGCTTGTATATAAGGTAGACATTTGTACTTAGGAACTTTATCGAGTTCTCTTGTGTTACTCAATACAAGAGTAGTTTTCTATCCTAATTCTTAGACTTAAGTCATAACATTTTGTGGAATTGGCCTGAATGTCTGAAGGATAAAGACAGAGTTCAAAATTTCTGGAGTCCGGAAGTTTTGATGCACATAAGAATGCTGCAGCATCAATGATAGCAATGTTAGATTGCTTGGAGTTAGATACAAAGGTCTCAGATGTAGGTATGGAAACCACAGAGTCCGATAATTGTAGAGAAATGTTAAGAAATGACAGAGATGCCAATAGTATGTTGGCTGTGATGCAAGAAGAAGCAAGATTTTTCTGTAAAGATAGATGAAAGTTTATCGACCTATTTATCCAGTCAATCAGTGGATTGTGTTGGGCGAGCCAGTTGTATTCAAGGACTAAAGAGCAGGAAGAATCAAGTAGAGTGACATAGAAGTCCAGATTCATACAATCACTGGTGAAAAAAATTATGGACAAGTTGGTAATTTCAGAGATAGTGCTGTTTGAAGAACTATCAAACAAGTGGAGAGCAATCAGAGGAGTTGCAGATGTCTTCAAGTAGTAAGTATTTACAAATTTCAAGTCTGTAAAGCAATGAGTAGACCCAGAGTTGACAAGAGCTTGGAACGGGATTTTATTAAGGTGATCCTGACCAAGAATCAAGAGAGAGGTAAGGAAAACAAAGAGTGAATAAGGATTGAAAAAAGCAGATGCATTGAGTTGGATGGGACTCATTGCTGCACAGGAAAGTTCAATATGGCCCTCAGTCTGTGCAGAGTTCTGGTGGTTGCTTTCTATGATTTTTCAAAAGCAGTTGCTGAAGTATTATGGCCCTTAGAAGTGACTATGGTCTGCTTCTTGGAACAGGAGTCCAGCTTGTGGTCTTCTGCACCACAATAGAGGCACAGTTTGTTTTTAAGATGCTTCTTGTACTTATCACTGGTCAACTTGCCATTGCTGGCCAGCTTGGAAGAGAGGTCCATCTGCAGAGTATTAGGTTGTTTCTTAGGAGCAGGGAACAGAGATGATTTCAAGAAGGTCTTAGCAGATGAGGCTGCCAGAGATGTATTTGCTTTATTTTAAGAGGCTGTGGCAGGACCAAAGGTGGAAGCTTTCCCTTGTTTCCAAGAGTAAGACTCAAGAGCCTCTTTTTCCATCTGTCTTGCATAGTGGCATTTATGGCCACATTCCCAGTAGTGGTGATTGATAGTCATTGCTAAAGTATACATGTCTTGAAACAAGGCAGGTTTTCCTTGTTTCTGGATAGAGATAGGGTCCTGGATTTGATTGAGGAGCCCCTGGTAATAGCAATGGTACAGAATACTATTCCCCCAATCTAGTTGAGAGACATAGCACATGAAGTCCACATTTTAAGTAGAAATCTTGTTACTGGACTTCATACAAAGGTTGTTTAGCATATTAGCTACTTCACCAATAGAATCAGAGAGACCAAAATGTTGATGTAGTTTGTCTACAAACAGGTTCCAGTCAGATAGCCAGTCTTGCAGAATACCCTGGTTTTTCTAGTTAAGGTCCACCTTAAACCAGTCCTGGGCTACTCCAGTGAAATAGGTCATTGTGAAATTATAAATTTTACAATGTCTATGTCAAATTGCACTGAATTAGCACAGAAATATAGGCGACATTAGAACAAGAAATTATTGAGCTTGTTAGGCTCAGTGCTACTGAAGGTGTTGGGGATGCAGGCTTTAGTTCTCTATGAATTAGTATTAGGTCCAGGAGTCTGATTAGCATTAAGTGTGTTAGCAAGTCAGCCAAGTACATCAGCCAACTATTTATTAGTATTATCACTCTGACAGAGTTTTGATCATGAGCAAGTAGAAGAAGTAGGTCTATTAGCTTTAATAGTATTAGTAGTAGAAGCATCCTCCCAGTTAGGATCATTGTTTGCAGGGATGATACTTGGGCCAGGAACAGGTGAAACTGTTCAGCTAGGATAAATGATACTAGATGGAGATCTTAGAAAAGAACAGCCTCTTTGGTGAATTTGTCTTGAGTGTTGTAAAGCATTTGGCAGATAGGCCAGATGGTCACTGAAATGTGAGATAGTGTTCAAGGGTGTCCCAAGTAGTGGGACTGGAATTGAGGTTGAGGAATAATGGCAAGAGGAAGCCATTTTGAACTTTGAAGTATGAAGGTTGTTTTGCAGATGGAACTGCGACAGAGGATTTAGCAAATGGAACTGCTCAGAAGTGACAGCAGACTTAGCTAGTCTGATAATACTGTCAGGCATGGTTTATACCAGGGATAAAAGTCCATGAAGTGGACTTGGAGATGTGCAGATTAGTGGAATGACCTGGGCTTCAGCTTATATACTACACTGTTTGTCTTCTGTATAGTCATAATTTTAGATAATAGGAAGAAGTCTGAGATGGAAGTAAGTGCTGATTTGGTGTATCACTATTGAACACCAGGAATTAAGTTCAATAAGAGGTTATCTTCATTAATTATCAGACTAGCAAATTACAATATAACTACTAGTCTTATATACAAGTTCCTACTATAGGAGATGCTTGGGGTTTCAGTGATATAACCCCTATTTACTCTGATTGAGACACTGACAGGAGTATGACTCTACTATGGAAGGCCAAGTCGAATAGACAGAATATCTGGATGGTTGCAGCACCACTATAAAACATGTTGCAAGAAAGGTAGCTGCCATGAAAGATGGGTTTGTATAATTAGGAGGTAATATCACCATAGGGATGTAATTTCTGAATGGATAGACTTGTTGTTAAGTTTGAAGTCTAATCTTTAGACATAGAAGTATTTATATAAAATAATGATAGTCTATATACAAGCTATTTTCATTACATGATCAAAACTTGTACCTGGTGGGGTTGTCATCTGTCATAGCAGATGTCAGACTAATTTTAGTAAATTATTAGAAACTATTTGATGAGTACTTTCCAATGTAAGTTTAATCATAGGAATCTATTCAGTTGTTCCTGAGATAATAGCCAATGAAACTTATAGTTACTGATAGTCTGATATCTTAGTAATCTGTTGTTACTTTTGTACATCCTACATATGTGCAAATAACCCTCATTTGGGGCTTTCCAGTGCAACTTGGTTTGTAAAAATTAGTTTACTAATTGTAAAGATACAAGTTAAATAAAGTTTGTAACAGATATGTATGAGAGAATATGTTAGAGTGACTGGATGAAAGCACAGAAATACTTTGGAGCTCTAGGAAAATCCTAAGTTTATGAACTAGTTAAGAAATTATATAACTTATTTCTAGGAAAATTTAAGAGAACAGAACAAAGTTTTTAAAAATGATAGTTACTCTAAATATTATTTATTTTATTCTAATATGCTAGATATATGCTTACATAAGCATATTATGATAATGCTCTGGTAATAATGAACTATTATAAATAAAGAGTGTAATCTAGAAATAATATTAGAATATATACTCCAAAAGTCTAGAACATGAGAAAGTAGATCAAATATGTATTCAGAGATCAGTAGAGTACCATGGAGTTTATTTAAATTTGCTGGAGTTTGGTAATTCACAGAAGTGTAAAAAAGAGAGAAGTAGATAACATACTAGATATACTTATAAATAACTTGGAGATGTTCACAGTATTAGAGATTTGGCCAATACTAATATGTAAAGTAGCAGGTAGTTGTAGGTATCAACTCTGAGTGCAAGAAATCAGAGTTTGCAGATAAGTAGATCTCCTTACATATATCTCTCTTTAAGATTGTTGTAACTTGAAGCAATAATATAGGACTTAAACATGGTATTTAGGTTTATTTAGCAAATATATCTTAATATACCTAGATATTTGAAGTGTAATTCTACAACTTAGTTCAGAGCTAAAATATCTAAAGTATCTTCTCAGAAGTTTTTTTTCTAGGCTAAATTTTTTCAATTTTTATCAAATACTACAATCTCCTCTAATACAATCTATTATCAAGAATCTCTTTCACTTCCCATGTCAGAATTAAAGATGATGGACTCTATTTATTTTCACTTCTTTTTGTTTTTATATTTTATTTTCATTTTATCTTATTATTTGGAACTTAGAGTTAGTATTTGTGTAATATCATATGTAACTGTCACAAGTCATAGTCACAGGATCACATATCACAGAAGGATATAAGAGATTCCAGAATAATAATGTCATACTATACATTAATGGCATGTAGTACACATATCCTTTAGAGCAGGCTGGGTTTAGTGTAGTATAGACTATTAGCTAAGTGTATATAAGGTAGACACTTTGTAACTGGAACTTCATTGAGTTCTCTTATGTTAACCCAATATAAGATTTCTCTTTTAACCTATCTCTTAGTCTTAAGTTATAGTATCCTACTTTTTCTTACTATTATTACATTCTAATCTAGTCATATCTGTTCCAACTTATAGATAACACTTTCTTTCTTATTCACACTTTCTTACCTCTTCCAATACAGATCACAGCCTCCATTCCACCTTGAATATTCTTGCTGGACCCTTGATAACTCCATGAATCTCTACCCAGACATCTAAGAATTACCTAGAACTAGGTTAACTTGCTTAATAGTCTCCATTCCTAGATAACTACTCTAGATAGCATACTTAGTATATAAGTCAGTAGTTACACTGTAAATGTCAGAGTTAAAGATAATGGACTTTGTTTTTCTTTTAATTTTTTCTTATTTTCATTTTCATTTATATTTATTTTCTTATTTCAAACTTAGAATTAGAGATTAGTGTAATATCACACATGACTGTTACAAACTATCATACAATATAACACTGTGCTACATATTAGTCATATGGTTGCATGTTACATAAAAAGATATAGAAGGTTCTGAAACAATGATGTTATACAACATATTTATCATATGTATATGTTAACCTCATAGATAATGTATGGTCTTTAAAGTAAGTTAGATAAGGTCTCACACAGACCAACTAGCTAGTGTATATAAGATAACACTTTGTACTAGGAACTCTATTGAGTTCTCTTGTGTTAATCCAATATAAGGTTTATTTTTTGCTTTTACACTTGAGCTTAAGTTGTAACAGTAAAGTCTTATTCTGAAAATTAACTCAAACTAGCACTATCTTCTAGTATCAATGATAGCATATCTCCTACCTTTTAGTGGACTTGTCTACCAAAAACATTCAGAGTTCAATTTGTGAGAATATTTTGCTGAGTTTCTATTTTGGAGTGGAGTAAGTATCTTTTCTAAAATATGTGATCTGTGTGACTAGTAGAGACATAACATATAAGCTGAATGTTAGGGCAACTAGACAAAGACTATGATGATACTATGGAGATTATGACTCCAGGAAGTTCTAAGTATATTGTCATAATGAATAAGTACAAGCAGCATATATCTTCAGAAAGTTCTAAGAGAATAGAATAGGAACTTTTAGAAGTGATAACTATCTTAAATACTAAAGAGTCCAATTCAATCTAATAAAATAGTGCTGAAATAAGGGAAGAATTGTCTGAATCAAAGACACTAGACTTAGTTCTTTTTCATTTCTCTTTTCTTATTTAAGTCTCTCTTATTTTCTATTTCAGTTCTTCAATCTTTTTTCTTATTTTGAACTTAATAAAGGAGGAACAGTATGATATCACATGTGACTGTCACAACTGTCACATGTTGGTCACACATGTCATGGTCATAGTTACAATAACATATAACACATCAGAAGGTGATGTCATACATTATATGAGATAATGACTTTTATCTATATAACTTATAACATTTAGGATAGGCTGATGCAAAGTGCACACAGACCATGAACTAGAGGTATATAGAGTGGACAAACCTGTACTAAAAACTCTACCAAGTTCTCTTATGTTAACTAATATAAGGTTCTTTTCTTGACTTAACTCTTAGTCTTGAATTGTAACACTAACTCTATAGACTTTTACTCTTAAGTTTAAACCACATATAACACTTCTCCACTAACTTCTTTGCATTCCAACATGCTTTTTTCTCTCTAATAACCATCTTGTATGGTAGTGCCCAAAAGAGATTTAGTGAATACACAATTTTCTTTTAACATTTACACCTTTTCTAACCTAATGATCCAAAACAATTTAAACATGGACATGGATATTGATACATCCAAAGGCAGGTCCACTACTTCTAATGCTAATAGCTCTAAAGTGTCATCAATACATTCAAACCTTTCTTCCATTTTTTATGTTGAGAGGATGGAAGCTCAAAGTAATAACCTATCTTGGGCTGAACAAGTAGAGCTCAATAAGATGGAAGAAATCACCTTGTCATATGCAACCCCCAAAATAGGGAAAAACAAATTTGCTAATGAGGCTATAGATCCTACTCCCAAAGCTAAGGAGGAACATTCAAATAATAAGGCTACAATTCTGAACAACACACTTAATCCACAAGGTGAAGGTGTGGCTAACAGGAACACAAATACATGTGCACTACAAGGTCTCAAAATGTTCTCTATTCCATATGAGAACCATTAACCAGCTGAACCAAATTCCTGGAATGGAAAAGCTTACTCTTTATCTATCTTTATAACTAATAAATTCTTAGAAATCAATTTTAAGAATATTTTAACTTTACTTTTATGAATGGTGGACTTTATTTGTAATAGAAAATTAAAGAGCAATACTGAAGATGATATTCTAGATCTCAAGAAGTTTGGCCAAGCTACCTAGTTGTTTATTTCTTCCATCTATAAAGCAAAGTGGAATTCTCTGAAAGCTGACAACCTCAACAAAACATTTAGGTAAAATGTCACTTCTAAATTCACTCTGAAGATCACAAACAGGAAATTCAACAAGAGAGTTGAGTCAACCAATGAGGGAAAACAGGCAGAAGTAGCAAGAATACTATTTCTCATCCTACCTAAGCCTTCCAAAGAAACTTTGGAAAAATCAAAATTCTTCTAGAAGAAATGTAAAAACTCTAAATTAAGATTCCAACATCAAGGGTAGGCATTTATATACTAGGTCTCAGCTCCTAAGGTCAAGGAAATTCTGTAACTCAAAGAAAATTTCCCTAATCTATCTTCAAAAAAAATCAAAAATATACACAACACAATCAGCAATTATGGAAAGATAAAACCCAGAATCGATATGACAACTAAAGGTCCTTCTAGGAGACAGATTATCATTCCCATGAGCAATGATAATATTTCAAAATTTATAATATCTTTCAGTTCACATATTACTAACTTAAACAGAGCCTTCAAGAATATCAAATCAGAAATTGTGGCTGATTTCATTTACTCTGATTAACATAGACTTATTATAACTACTAACAACGTCACTTTGCCATCTGATATATGCATCATAGAAAACTACATCAAAAATGTTAACAACATGAAATTGAATGATATTATGATCTCTCAACTCTCACAGTCAAAATTCTATTTGAAAATTATAGATATTCCATATCTAATGGAAAATACTAACATTGTTATATGCTAAGTCCACCTGTCTGAAGAATACATTTTTGTAGTGATATTATATACTCAACATCTACTATATAAAGTCTGTCTTCTATAACAGCCATCTTTCTTGCAACATGTCCTTGTGGCAGTGGTGCAACTATCCAGATATTCTATCTTCCATGATTGTGATACTTCTATTCAACTCAGTCTTCCATGACAGAGTCATACTCCTATCAGTGTCTCACCACTGAAACCTTCTGTTACAAACTTTATTCAGCTTGTATCTTCACAACCAGTGGACTGATTTTCACAAACTAAGTTGTGCTGTAAAGCTCCAAATGAGGGCTATCTGCACATATGTGGGATGTGTAAAAGTGACAACAAACAACTGAGATATCAGGCCATCAGCAACTGTAAAATATTTGTTTGCTAATATCTCATGAACAACTGGACAGATTCACACGATCAAACTTGCATTGGAAAGTGCTCATCAAACCGTTTCCAACGATATATGGTATATTACATAGCAATAAGTATTTATAGAGATACAAGCATATCAATGTAGTGACATAATTAGTTACCTTCTAAAATTAGCCTGACAGCTGCTATGCCAGATGACAGCTCCCATCAGGTATGAGTTTTGATCATCTAATGACAACAGCTTGCACATAAACCATCACTCTTTTGTATATATACTTCTGTGTCTGAGGATTAGACCTTAGACTTAACAACATCAATTATTCCTGTTGATACTACTCATCATCTATTATCACTATTTTCTTATACTGAACCTCTCAAACACTATTAAGTTCAAGCATCACAACCAGTGAGTAGCTTATTTGTGATATCTCCACTCAGTACAATAGAAGTTATACTACTGAAACTCTAAGCATCTCCTATATTATCTCCTTGTATATAAGACTAGTAGTTATACTGTAATTTGCTAGTCTGATAATTAATGAAGATAACTCTTATTGAACTTGATCTCCAGTGTTCAACAGCAACACACCAATTAGTACTCACTTCCATCTCAGACTTCTTCCCTTTATCTGAAGTTGCAACTATATAGCAGACAGATGGTACAGTACATAAGCTGAAACTAAGGTCATTTCACAAGTTTGTATATCTTTAAGCTAATTCTGCAGACTTTTACTCCTAGTATGAACTGTGCCTGACAAATATACCAATCAACTCTAGTATCATTGAGGCTATAATCAAGAACACATATATATGAGTGGACATATGGGACATTCAAAGTGGAAGTCAGACTAAATTTCTCATTAACAAATACTTCAACATAGGCAATTTCATTGTTATTGTATAAGGAGCAAATATAAACCTGGATATCCCACAATATAAAAATTTCTAGAAATGGGGCCATATTACTTTTGCATGTTATATATAGCAAATTTCAAAATCAAACCCCCTTATCTTGAAACAAAATGGGGTAAACCATGTTCCTACAACTTTAAATGCTTAAATTCCAAAGATAACCATCAGACTGATTCTAACACTTGTCCATTCTGGAGACATCAATTCAATAAGGAATGGCACTCCAAGAAATATCAAGAACTCTATGACAATAGAAACAACTCAATTTGCTCAGCGATAGGTGGTGACAAAATATGATTGTAAAAAATCTCAAAGTCTTTTCACAGAATATTAAAAAGAACAGACTTCTCACTGATATGATCCTAGAAACTAACAAAGATTTTGACATTCTTTTCATTTAAAAACCCTATAGTCTTTTATTCATACCATTCCAAGTTCTTCAAGTAAAGAAAAAGATAGAATAGTAGGCATTGCAAACCATCCTAACTGGCTTACCTTTTTTGGGTCTTTAACTGGTAATAGTCATCCAAGGGTGATCTCATATATCAATACAAGACTTTTTCATATGCAATTCTCTCTAAGAAAAAACATTTTTAACTATAAAGACATTAACTGCATTTCATTTTTAATAATGGTGACATTTTCTTTATGATCAATGTTTACTCTGATAATCATCAATCAGCTTTAAATTATCTCAAGAATACTAAAGCTAATCTTTATAATGTTTTAATCATGGCTAGTGATTTTAATATTAGAGATAGTGACTTGGATTCCTCTTATCCTTTCTATTCAGTTCATAGTGATACTTTACTCAATATTGCAGATTTGTTTGATCTAAAACTCTTATACTCTATCCAATAGATTCCTACTTGGTACTCTGACAATACTAATGACACAAACTCGGTCATCAACATTTTTTTACTTCAACCAAACTCTATCAAAATTGATAACCACAGTATCATTTCAGATCTCTGCTACCCATCTAATTATGCTCCACTAATTGTTGATATCTCTATTAATGAAGAAGTCATTTAAGATAAATGTTACTGTCACAAACTTCATTCAGCTTGTACCTCCATAACCAGTGGACCAATTTTCACAAACTAAGTTGCTCTGGAAAGCCCCAAATGAGGGCTATCTGTACATATGTGGGATGTACAAAAGTAACAACAAATGACTGAGATATCAGGACATCAGTAGCTGTAAAAGCTTTGTCTGCTAATATCTCATGAACAGCTGAACAGATTCGCACGGTTGAACTTGTATTGGAAAGCACTCATCAATCCATTTCTGAGAATATATTGTATATTACATAGTAATAAGTATTTATAGAGATGCAAGCATATTAATATAGTGATATAATTATTTACCTTCTAAAATTAGCCTGACAGCTGCTATGACAGATGACAACTTCCACCAGGTACGAGTTTTGATCATGTGATAGCAACAGCTTGCACATAGACCATCACTCTTTTGTATATATACCTTTGTGTCTGAGGGCTAGACCTCAGACTTAACAACATCAATTATTCCTATTGATACTTTTCATTATCTGTCAATCATCATATTCTTATACTAAACCTCTGAAATACTATTCAGCTCAAGTATTACAACCAGTGAGTATCTTATTTATGATAGTTACATTATTATCAAGAATAGTAAAAAAGAAGAAAATTTCATCTCTGATCTTATCAAAGCTGTAGGAGACATAGATACAATAATAATCCTTGACAAGGACTTTCTAAAACTTATTATTTAAGAATATATAAGAATATTGGAAACCATCTAGTATAAGCATTCACAATATATTAACATCACTAAATAGTCTAAAGATTGGTGGAACAATGAATGTCAAATTAAACTTAGGAACTATATGTTATAGTATGCTTGGACACTAACATTTTTCTTTTCTTTTATCTATTTTTCTTGATTTAATATTTCTTTTCTTTTGATTTTTCTTTTCTTTTACTTTTATTTTTGTAGACAATAAAGAGGCATGTGACTGTGGTCACATGACATATCACATGATGTGAGATCATAGGCCTAAAATTTGGGAGAAGAGACTAAAAGAATAATATCAGAGTATATATATATAACATAATGTCCTTATAGAAGACATAAGGTTAATGTTGTGGCAACCACCAGTCACAAAGACCAATAGCATCACAAGCGAGTAAATCTCTTAGGTGGATGTCTAGTGGGAATTTCACAAGAGAACTCAACAAGGAGTCTCTGTTAAATTAGAGTCCTATATATACTAAATACATCTGGTCTGTGCTACAACCTCATGTCTGCCTCATTTCCTACTCAAGGCTACCATGTTGTATACATGTGCCCTGACATCATCTTCTAGATCTTTCCACTATGTTCTAGGCCTATGACGTCACATCATGTGACATGTCATGTGACTGCGATGTCACATGCCTCTTCATCGTCACTAAAAAGAAAAAGAAATCAAGAAAAATAGAGAAAAAAAAAAAGAAAAATGTTAGTGTCAAAGCGTTCCATAACAGTTAATATATGGACTACACATGGACATTATGGTAGGGTTATTTATTGTTAGTGTAGACCATAAGGACTTTGTATAAATAGTATAGGAATATAGCAGGAGTTTCTTGTTGAGTTTTCTTGTGATTTCCACATAGATATCCTACTAAGAGATTTATTGTTTGTGTTACTCAGTGACTGGAAATCATTCAAAGAAGTTGTCAAAAAGACCAAGAAATTATTTTTTTAATGACAAAATAAAAGAAATTGCTTCAAAAAATTAAAGACCTTGGAATCTCACAAACTAGATTAAGAAGCATAAGTTACCAGCAGTTGAAGCTCTACAATTCAATAATTAACCTTATATTGAAATCAATGATCTTTGGTGAATATTATACCAGATGTTCAATTCAGCTCAGAACTAATATATAAATCTTAGCATCCTAGATAAAATCCCATCAAAACTAACATTGGTTTGGTTGTTTTTTTCCAAAGAGGAGTTCAGAAGTACCATTATTAAATGCAACAATTCATCTACTTCTGAACCAGATTGAATTTTCTGAAAATATCTCAAAGCAGTTGTGAAAAACAAAAGATGTCTTAATAATATCATCAATATTGCAAACACATGCATCAATACTAGTCACTGGCCATCTCATTTCAAGAAGTCATTCTCTATTATCATTCACAAACTTAATAAAGTATCATATGATTCTCCTAAAATATTTTGCTCCATTATTCTTCTGAACACCTTAGAAAAACTTATTGAAAAAGTCATTGGTGAATGACTCCAATTTCACTTGATCTCCAATAATTTCATCTATTCCAATAAATTAGAAGGAATCAAATAATGCTTAACTATAAATGTAGGTATCTTTCTCACCCATCTCATTCAATCAGAATGGGTCAAGAACCTCCAAACAAGTATTCTGGCATTTAATGTTGCCCAATTTTTTCCCTTACTCAACCACCAGCTCTTACCAATTATTTTGGATAAAGCAGGTTTTGATCAAAAAATTTCTTCTTTCTTTTCTGATTATTTGATTGGTAGAAAAACACAATACCTATGGAACAATTTCATTTTTCCATTTTTTTGTATAAATGTAGGTGTAGGTCAAGACTCCACACTTTCTCCAATTCTCTCTGCTGTTAGGAACAGACTAGTCACTGAACCAGTTATACTAAAAGTGCACAATATCAAGCTTAGCTTTGACATCTGGCTGGTACTATATATGTACTTCATACTGTACTCCTGACATCTGCTGTCAAACTTATAAAGTTTGGACCCAAGTTTCTTTTAAATTTTCTTTTCATTTTATTTTCTTCTTTTATTTTATTTTATTTTCTCTTTCTTTCTTTTAGTTTCTACTCTGAAAACTGTGGTTAGGGTTTAGTGTGACAGTAACAGTCACACTGGCACATGACACAATCACAGTAATGGTCATAAGTCATATAGTAACAAGAGAAGGATATAGAAGGTTCTGGAAAGATGACATCATACAGCATATTTAACACATGTTGACCTTAAGGCAAACATATGGTTATTTAGGGTAGGCTAAAGTAGTAGTTGCATGGACCATAAGGTTTTAGTATATAAGATAGACAATTCTGTACAGAGTTCTCTATTGAGTTCTCTTGAGTTAACTCTAATACAAGGTTCTATTCATTAATCAACTCTGAGGTCTTTGAGTTGTAACATAGTGGTTACCACAACAAAGACAGTCAATAGCATACTAAGTAATCTTATAAGATGAGAATCTTGTAGAGATCACAAGAGAACTTAACAAGGAGTCCCCAATGTATTTCTACACTATATATCATACTAATATATGGTCCATGCTAACAATAATAACCCTACTCTAATGTCTATGTGTCAGTCATGAATATACCATGCTGTTATGATATAAGAAAGTATGGACAGACTTTAGTGAGATATTTATAGATAGTTATATTATTAGTCTATGGCGAGAGAGAGAAGGTACATAACTGGGAAGTCACATGACATTATGTCATAGGGCCTAGAGTAGTCTAGAGTGGTCTAGAAGAATCAAGAAGAGTCTAAAGATAGAAGGAACATGTTAACAGCATGGTTCCCTCATAGTGTACATATGGTGCACACATGGATGATGGAGATGCAGAGTAGGGTTTAGGGTATGACATCAGGGCACATGTATATGGCATGCTGGCCTTAAGGTAGATGTTGTTATGACAACCATTAGACACAAAGTCCAATGATAATACAAGCGGTAAAGCTCTCAGTTAAGCAATCAAGTGGGGAAAAGCACAAGAGAACTCGACAAGGAGTCTCTGCTTAATTAGAGTCCTATTTATACAATACATGCTTGGTCCATGCTACTAATAATTAAGCCTGCCCTATTGTCTATGCTTTATCCTCATATCTACCTCAAGGCTACCATGTGTACTCCATGTGCCCTAATGTCATCTTCCTGATCCTTCTACCACCTTCTAGGCCTATGATGTCACATCATGTGATCAGTCATGTGACTTCGATGTCATGTGCCTTATCATTGTCCAAGAAAGAAAATAAAAAGAAAAAGAAAACAAAATCTCTATAAAGTCAGAAAATAAAAGAAAAAGAAAATAAAAATTGTTCATGTCCAAAGCATCCCATAACAGATGTATGGTGGATGAGTAATAGAACATGAGGTAGATTAGTAATGGACATGAGGACAGGGTATGGACATTAGGGTAGGACACATAGTAGATGTGTAGTCATAGCATGGACTATGGATAAATAGTCAGTAGAATACTGTTGTAGTTCCCTGTCGAGTTCTCTTGTGAATTACACAACTCGTGTTCCCCACTAGATATCTGCCTTTGAGATTTACTTGTAGTGCTGCTATTGGACATTGGTCTAGTGGTTGCCACAACACATACATAC
>Ga0157364_1003235_pt1 | contig 15738 bp, 9 predicted proteins | sample AttsexASBM2_FD_111476 | JGI IMG/M metagenome (GOLD analysis project Ga0157364, IMG submission 111476) | Fungus gardens microbial communities from leaf cutter ant in Ribeirão Preto, State of São Paulo, Brazil - Atta sexdens ASBM2 | ecosystem: Host-associated > Fungi > Mycelium > Unclassified ...
TCTCGTGTTCGACGACATCTCGTTTGATAATGCAAATTTCCACGAGCATCGAGAAATTCGCGATGGTTGTTATCCGACGCTTCCGTGACATTTTACTCAAATACCGCGTTGCGAAACGAATATAAAAGCATCCGGTCATGTTTTAGCGGAACGAGATACGATTTATATACAGTATACCAACAATTTGCGATTCTTTAAATTATTTTTCTCCTCTGTCTCTCTCTCTCTCTCTCTCTCTCTCTCTCCCCTCAGATAATAAAATGATTATTTATAACGATGGACATGCGTCTTCAACATCTTTTTCAAAACACATCATAGCTTATTCGTCTTATGTTCGAGATGAAGATTTTTATTAGCAATGTTTGCGCGTTCTCTTGACATTTTTCAAGATTCTCTCCTTGACCTTACTTCTTTAGAATTCGAAATTTATTTACCACAAGATATCGTGTAGATATCTTATATAGACGCAAGGAGATCTTGGTTAAGAAGCTGCAATTAATTGCAGTCAAAATTTTTCTCACAAAAAACTCAATTTTAATTCTATCTAAAGCTGTCTCGATTAATATATGTCATTTTTGCTAAGATTTTCTGTTTTGTAATATATAATATCTTATTATATTCCATTTAAATTAATTTATTTGTTGTGACATAATTTAAAAATTTATACTAACGCAACTTATTAAAAAATTATAACTCCTCTAAATCATCTCAAAATACATATGAATTCAGCACATACGTTTCACACACTACAAATAAAAGCCTACAAAAGTTAATATACTACAAAGTTAATATACGTTCTGTATTGAGTGCTGGTGAAGAAATCTTATACCAACGTATAAATTTAAACATTGGCCTGTCATTTATATCCCACCGAAAATTTAAATCTCTGTCGCTGAAGGGTTAAGAATACGAAAACAACATCTAGAATCTAGGCCAAACGATATCTGTCATTCACGACTATTCTACTAGTGTCGTTAAAGATGACAAACAAGAATCCGCACGATTGGGAAATCAATAGTGCCGTAGAGTCGTTAGACACGTATAAAATCCTATCTCGTAAAAGCGGATAAGAAAATAGTCTCTTCATTTATCCAATTCCTCATAAATCACTCTTCTTCGCGATAAAATTTGTTTTTACATTATTATGCTTAAACACGAAGCTGAATATACGATTTAAGTGTGCGGTCGTCCTAATGATCATACATACTTTTTTTCATTTTACTAATTATAATAACTTTTTTTTTTCAATATATAATTATTATCACATGTAATAAAAAACTATTTGTGATATAATTACATTAAAGCTTGAATATTTTCTCACAGAACGTTATTATACGATTATATTAAGCATTACAGCAGTGAAAGACAACAAAAATCTGCATGGAGCTTCGCGATAAAGCGATCAAAGTGCAATAGAAAAATATAATAGATGTGATTAGTCTTAGGTCTGTATCGCAGTACAGAAGCGAGTACGGGGAAGCACGTTTCTCGTTGTAACGAGTTACCGTCGACTTTCACGCGCGGCATCCCGACCCGGAGCTCGTGGGTAATGGTCAAGGAAGGCGCGATGGTGCCTTACCGGACTCCACCGCGAGTTCGCTGGCAAAAAGCCAGCGGCGTATACATACGACGTGATCGCCAGCAAGCCGCGTAAGTAATGACGTTAAGAGAATGCTAGCATTACTAGCCCTCGAGCACAATGCAGTCATTGTACGCAATCTCCCTAAGCCTCCCTCTTCGAGAATCGTACGTGTATATCCTATTGTTTTCAGGCACGCGTTGCAACAGCAATGTGCATTGAAGTGCATTAACGCGCAGAGATTCGAAATGCGCGCGCTTTGTGAATCTCGATTCTCGGAGCGGACGAAAGACGAAATTAGGATAGATTCTGGTTAACGACACAGCTACATTGATTTCTAGATAAAAATTACTGTACCTAATAATTATGTAGAGTAATATAAATTTATTTTCGGCTTTCATACTTCAAAATATCTGCAAGGAAACGATTTTGCTAAAGTATCTGAAAATTTAGCTAGATACAGATTTGAAAATAATTTTATTAGATTATTAAAATAATTATATAGGACGCTCAAATTTGATCGCTAGAATGTTAAACTTTTTGCAATGTATTATTTAATCTATAGTGTCAAATATAATGTAATTTGATTTGCCATTGCTTTTACTAATATATATCGTTATTTTATATTAAAATAATGGATATATATAGTGCCATTATATAATGTCAAATTTGTCCATTAATTTAATATAAAATAACGATACTAATATTGAGTAAGAAAAGAACAGGCAACTCAAATTAGGTTAAAATTGACACTATAGATACAATAGTATTCTTTACACTTAAACATCTTTTATAATTATTTTGATAGTTCAACAACATTATTTTTAGACAATATTAAGAATCTATATTTTAGACCGCATATGTGAGAAACACAATCAATATTAAAAAATTTAAATGCTTATTACGATCCTGAATCTTCATTGCTTTAAATAATTCAATTATGAATTACTAATATATATACTAACACTATATATGTACTTGCATATATACCATATTGTTTTTTCCAATTATGCGCTGAATTGTTTTTCTATAAACACAATTAAAACTACTCTAGTAATTAAATTGATAAGCAATTTTTTTTTTAAATAATTTGATGCTACCATCAAGCATCATATTATAAAGATGTTATTATGTTAAAACTGTCATTAAATTTATTGCGAAAAATATTACCTCGGCCGGGACTTGAACCCGGATCTTTTATTATCTATTATTTGTATCTAACAAAATTTTTAGATACTTTGACAAATTGTTCATTCTGTGTGCTTATATCTGTGTGTGAATATCGGAAAAAAACGATAATGGAACTATTAAATAATTTATTTTGAGTAAATTGCGTAACCAAAAATCTGTTTTATTGTAACTTGCACAATTTAAAACTGATAAAATTTTGAATCCTTTTATTGAAAACAACGTGAAAATTGTAATAATTAACTCAACAAATATTTTTTTATATTTCGAAATTTTATTTTTACCATCTCATTTCAGTAAAATAACACTGTCTGGTTCATTCGAAGACAAGACACATATGTTCCTCGCGAAAGTCTTCTCATATTTCAGACAGTGTGTGAACGAAGAGTAGCATCCGCCATGTGTCCACTCATCCACTAAACATGAACGACAATGACGATGACGATGTCAATTCTTTTTCAAGACAGCTTCGTTAGGAATGGAAAACGGAAGCAACAGAAACGAGAACGATGTGATTACGTAGGAAAGAAAAGGCGGATCACCGTGGTTGATCATAAATCGGTGAAAGTGTTCTCCATCGGTGTGCGACTGACCTGCGCAATATATAATACTTATATACTTAAAATACGCAGTCATGCAATCACGCGTACACCTACACTCGTTTTGAATTATTTTTCTCAGCCTCAAAGAGATCTGTGGTTTGTTTCCCCACTTATAGTTTCTCGAGGTTTCCTAAAATAACTTAAAGATTGTCTCTCTATCTTCAGATTGCCACATAAAAAAAATCGCAGCAGAAGTGATGAAAATTCATAATTTGTGAGGCTGTTTTTATATGTAACTTTTATATCTAGAAAAAGTAATTTTGCTGAAACAATCTAAACATTCTGCTAGATTGAAAATAATTGGACCATCAAAATAATTATATAAACACGCTTAAACTGATTGCCGTTAAAATGTTGAAACTTTTTGCATCATGCTTGAAATTCCTACGTAATTATTTTAATAATCCAATAAAATTATTTTCATATTTGTATCTAACTAAATTTTTAAATACTTCAGCGTGAAATTCGTTCTAAGTATTGTATATTTTTTCTATGTGTATCTCTAGATTAAAAGAAGTTGATATTATATATATATATATATAGCCATTATTTTGTTGATATATAAATTAAAAAACTTTTGTATTTTTTAATTAAAAAATTGTGTTGTTCTAATCAAAATAAAATTTAAAACAACACAATTTTTTAATTAAACAATCAAAATATCAATCGTAATAGTAGTTTTTCACATCAAGCATTTTTTTCAACGTATTCGTCCATTTTGAAATATATTTTGTTTGTCTAGACTACATTTAGATACAATCTTCAGACCGATTCTGATGTCGTTATTATACATATTTGAATATTTTATATTACACTTTCAAGAAAAAAATATATATCTTTCAACAAAATTTACCGACAAAATAATTAGTTTTCGTTTGAAGACGACATTGTTCGTATAGTCATATTTCGAAATCACGAGGACATATGTCATACTTATGCGACCTTACTGCAAATGTGTCTATGCATACGTATGAGATGGTGCGCATCCGTGAGCATTGCCCAACGACCGAATAATGCGTAGAGCCGAGACGCCTGACAGTATTTTACAATTGTCGCCGTCTTGAACGGTGAATATCTCACGTGACACTATTATGCGTTCATCAACTGCGATCATAAAACGGACAACACCATTCTGTACCACGAATGGTTCTGAAAATTGCCTGCCTCACGGGTAAATGTTACATAATCCTCTCTCTTTTACTCGTGTTGATTTAAAATTATTTACCACTATAAATCGCACAGCTAACAAGTCGCACAAATATGAAGCTATAAGCGTATTTTTCCGAATATTTTGTTATTTTAAAAGAATTTTAAATATAATCTTGAAATTATTTCACTTTATTATTTGTACACTATATTTTGATTTTATTTTGATTTTTGTTAATTCATACATTTCATTAAAAAAAAACCCTATTTATTGTGATTTGACATAATTATAATACATACAGTTCTTTATCTTTTCATTTTATCATCGCACAATTGCGATGACTATCAAATTGTGGAATGCTATAGATATTACATCGTGATATTAATACGCACGAAACGAGGATATCCGGAACATTTCTCGTCAAGGCATGAAATGTTTGAGTAACATTCGAGGCGATTGTGTTCCAGTTTTAGCCGCGAAACGAGCAAACGGGAAAGACCGGGCGAAAGGAGATGAAACGCACCTGTTGCTAAACGCGGTTCCCAGACGACTCGAAAACCAGTAAGCGAATAAGCACCTTCAAGCATCCTCTTGTCCACGTTCGTCTCTCTGCTCGCAATCAGAACCTCGTAAATGTCGAAACAGAGGTGAGATGACCACCTCCAGAAAAGACATCACAGCGGGGCAAGGCGAAACACTTGCCCAGTCACTTGACGGACGTAATTTAATCGAAGCTGATTAAATCACGTCCGTCCGCTTCTTCGATTGAGAGAATTAGTTGCAAGTCAGACTTTATTCGCAATGGAACGATGTATATATTTTATATGAATAACGCGAGAAAAAGATAATCAATACAATTTTATATTATGAATGCAAAAATTAACGTTTTTATCAACCTTGTACATCATGTTCTTAGATCTCGAAAATCGATTTATTGAAAAACTTAAAAATTCTTGCATCGCGTCATATTCTCGTCGTACAGAAATAACTTAGATAAAAAATTCAAATCTATCGTTGTAACACACTCTAAAAAATATCAGTATAGATTTAACACTGTGCGGTGTAAATCTTACCGTATTGGTATTAATATTAATACTAACATGAAGTAAATTTAACATAGATTTTAATTCATACCATGATGGTGTTGATATTAATACCAGGGGTTTTACATCCACATTAATATTAACACCATTATCCATCATTACCATCATTAATATTAACACCAACATGATGAAAATTCATGCGGTTTACATGATTTTCACTAAATTAATATTAATATTAACACTAACTAATAATGTGAATTTAACATCATAGGATTGTAATCCACACCAAGGGTTTTATTAATATTAACGGTGAAAGTTATATAGACACCGCATGGTGTCAAATCCACACCAACATTTTTTAAAATGCAGAGATTTTGACTTAAAGGATAATGAACGTCTAGTGATAAGATATAGAATCCGTATTGTAACAGCTCGTCGAATTGGCACTGCGAAGTAAAAAATTCGCACCGAAGCTGTTGGGATATTACAATAATGTTTCTACAGGCTGCAGCTGTACGCTGCTGTGTGAAGTGAAGGCGTGCGCGAGGGCGAGGAGAAGATTAACGAACAAAAAGTAATCGACGCCGGTCTCGCGTCGCTCCGTTGGATATTAAATTTCGAGGCAACGTTTTAACGAAGCTGTCGCGAGGTCTCGTTCGACGTCTCACGGACGTACTACGACGAATTGATTTAGGAGATCGCCGAGAGGAGGCAAGGGGTGAGAGTTGCACGAGGATTACGAGCTCCCCGTGACCACGCGTTTAATTATTGCACGGCGCGTACCAATTTACGAGCGAGCGGTCACTGATGTCGAACGCCGGAGAACCAATTCCGAGGGCGACATATACAATCTACGAGAGCGAAGACTCGGATGGGATGAGGCAAAGTTCTATTTCGGAGGCTCTCAGTTCCAAAAGGATTTAGAGTTTCCCTTCTCTTTCGAAAACAAGTATGAGATATGTAATCATGACATATGGATAGAAGAGATGTCGACAACAGTGACATAAATGATACATTGAAATAAAAATAAGATGAAAGGAGAACTTTTATACGACAGTTACGCGAGCTCATAGACATATGTATTTTATCATAAAATTTTATTCTTCATAAAATCATAAAAACTTCACCATAAAGTGACTGAACTTCAGCCACTTGTTAACTAGCTCTTTGATATTTCCAATTTAACACATTACGTCATTTATTGATTGAAAAAGAAGTCTCTTTAAAAAGTAGTCTTTTCAGAGCTATTTACTTTACAAGAAATCGATGAATGATGAGAGAATTTTCAACGAATATATTGAGAAAATTGATATTTTCATAGTGCGAAATTCATATCTGAATATATAGCAAGCACATCGTGAAAACGATTCTCGAAGAGGATTAAGAAAATAATGAACTCACTCAATGACGATTGTGTTTGTCAGATATGATCAATTGGAACGCGCAGAAAAACTGGAAACGAGCCAAAAGACTTTCGCCAAAACTGAGACATTGTCTCAAAAGCAGCGATGTCAGGAAATACAAAGATTGATGTTTTGATAAAATCACATAATCTCAGCAATCTTAAATTATAATTTTAAAGTTACATTTATATATTTTTCGTTTTATAAAAATTAATTTTTTCTAATAAAAAATTAAAAAAGTGGTACGAATAATTGTATTCTTCTTTATGCACTGAAAAAGATACTTAAAAATTTATTTGTGAGAAATTATATTTATTTCACTGAAATCAATCTTCATTTAAATACGGAGAAATAAAATTTTATTCTTAGCAAATCTATTTTATTTTTTTACAATTAATGAAATATATTTCATAGAAATGTGTATTTTCATCACAATCAAATTTTTTTATAACTAATAAATATAAAAGAAAATGTAAGTAACATTTGCTTCACAATACTTCGACATTTTTCTCTCAGTGTCCATTATAATAAAAAAAAAAAAAAAATATCAGTCTATGTTCACGATTATAATGATCAAACAAAAAATCGATATTTACGATGTTTGCGTGCTTTAGACACTAACTGCGCATTAGTGAGAAACCAAAAAGGAAATACGGTAGCTACGATATAAAACCCTCGGCCTTATATTTACCAAGCGTATAGCGAATCTAACGATTCCTTACTTTTCCGTGCTGGTGCCCTGCCTAACGAAGATCGAAGAAAGTTGCCCACGCTTTATTTATCGCGACCTATTCCAACCAGTCCTTTTTTCTTCGTTCTCGGTTCGTTTCGCGAACCGGTTACGTCAGGCGCGCTTCGTCATCGTTCTCGTCGTGCGATTAAAAATTGCGGCTTTGTCAGATTTCCCCTTCCTTTCTCCTTCTGAAAGTGATAATCACGTACGGTAAGAAAGATAATCTATTCGAGCGAGAATAGATTAATGAACTTTCTCTCCTGTTGCAGTTAACTCTCTCGCAAATTGTGGCTTTCTTGCGTATCGAGACGAGGAATTGTGCCGCACGCCAAGTCGACATTACCGGCCAGATATACGTCTGATACACAGTATATACTTGTTAAAATACGTATCCTGATGTCTTGTTCTGTTCGTTATAGGCAGACAAATTTCTCAAATCAAGAATCATTCATTGTAATGAATTTATTTCAACAATTACGATCTTGGCACTACTATTTACTATTTAGCTCTTTTTTATTCGAGTCTACAGTTGATTCTTTCTCGCTTCCATGAAAAGTCATCCGTTCGCAAAACGCGGGGAATAAACGCGTGGACGATAGAAACGGTTTCATTCCAGCGAATTCATCGGCAGTGGATATTTTTGCCGGGGGCGTAACAGGGAGGAGGTCGTAAAGTACGGACCTCAGAGGACCGGATAAAGTTCCACCATAAAGGGGTTAATTCCTGTTAATCCTTTGATACGTACCGCGGCACTGGCTGGCGGGATATAGGTGCAGGGCGAACTTTCCAAGTTTACGCAAAGGTACGTAGATGAAACTGGTAATTAAAGTGGATTCCCTCGCGGAGAACAAAGCCCTCGGTCGAGCAGGAGATGTAGGGCGAGAAGCGACGGCGACGGCAGTCGCTGTTGAAAAATAATTTAGTTACGAGACGGTACGTGAAAACTTCAAATTAAGCCAGGTAAAGCGAGCGGACGAACGTAGTTTTTGCATTTTTAACGCGGGTCCTCACCAGGGATTGTAATCGTTGTAATCCACTTTTCATTACCCGCCGGTACCGGACGGGTTTTCCCATCTAATTGCTACACGCCCGGCGTAGCGCTCGCGTCTAACGCGGATAACAATTTTCAGCAAATGACATAATTCCTAAAAGCGTACTTTAAAATCCATTAATACAATATTTAATCAAAGTTAGAGTTGATGGGCATTTGCGTAATCAACTTGCAAAAGACGTCACTGTACAAAATTCAATTTTTGGAAAATGTCTAAATATTTAAAATCATTTATTGCATTACACAGAAAGAACAATTTTATTGAACCATCAAAATAATTAAAAATTCTCCAAGTTGATTGGAATGTTGGAACGCCAAAATTTTTTGCAGTATTGCTCGCATCATGTTTCTGAATTTCTTATACAATTATTTTGTTATTACAAAATTATTTTCAGATTTTAATTTAATTTGTGATATTTAGTGTTCCGGCATTTAAAATTGTGCTTCAGACCGATAAATAATCATAACTTGCTTGAACTGGAAAATATAAAAATTTATAACTGAAAAAAATTTATTAAATTTAATAAATATTTTTTTTAATAGTCCTAACTGAACATTTACTTATACAATACACGAAATTTTTATTCAATAAAAAAAATTACATTTAAATCAAATTAATGGTTCTTGTACCAAATAAATGTGTGTTTACATTTAGTAAATATTTAAATAGTACTATTCAAATCTTTATTAAGTTTTTTTCAGTGCAAAAATATTATTAAACACCAAGACCTGCTATGATCAAATATAGTTCTTTTCACTCATTGTTTTTAAAATGTTCAAATACTTCAATAAACTCGTTTTTTCGTGTACAAATCACAGACACACTTGAAACGTCAAATATGAATTTGTCTGAAATAATACTATAATCACAAAGAACGATTTTACTGACGTATACAAAAATTTAGCTTGATACACATATGAAAAAATTTTTTTGTCTCATCAAAAAAATGATATAGAATGCTCTAACTGGATACTAAAATATTAATACTTTTTACAGCATTGTCATCAATACTTAAGCGTTCTACATAATTATTTTGAGGACCCAAAAACAAAATTATTTTCACATCTGCATCTAATTAAATTTTGAGATATTTTAACAAAACAATTTTCTTTCCATGCATATAATTTTAATTCTTGTCATCAATTATCTTCAACATCATATTGTATAATATTCATCCGACCGATCTGCCAAATGAATACTCGCGTGAGTTAAGTGATTTTACGATGTGAATAGTTATCGCGAATCAACGGATCACGTACAGTACGCACAAGTGACGATTCTATTTCGAGTCGCATTATTACGATATTATGCGTCACCACCGGCCACGATGAAATTAATGCACCAAATCGTGGGCGGCGGCCGGGTTTCCTGTTGATTTTAATTATGTTAATTCTGTTTCTCCTGTACCGCGATAACGTAAACAACGCGCGTAATGTACGCGCGCGGTCGTATCTCTTATACGCCGTATGTACGGTAAATGTATTCATATAATAAAATATGGTAGACGTATTCATCAGCGTGTATTTCCTAAATGCCAAAACAGGAACGCGATTGCCATCAAAAGGCGCGCGAGAGAAAGAATGTATGCGTGCATATAAAGTGCATCAATAGTACAATCTCATTTTTTATATTCTCGTTTTCGAAGGATTACGTTTCTCTCTGAGATAAATTCCTTGGGAGTCCCTCACGTGCGATGCATCGCGTCTTCCTTATCGTCCTCCCTTCGCTTTTCCATCCATCGGCCGCGCTATCTCGTCCCACTTTATTTTCTGCGATGGAGCTAAGGAAGACGGGAGGGTAAAAGTTAAGCGCGCGACGCTCCGCTCGCGGGCGGTAAATTGCGCGCCGTAAATTCTTTCTGTTCGCCGTAACGTCGTTAGTCTGGTTTACTTTCCCGCCGCCGGTGATCTTGCAATTTTTCCGCGAGGAAGTCCACACGCGGACGATAAAACCCGTCTATTTGTTTGTGCGAAAGTGCTCTCGAGTGCTCTTACGCACGAGATCGATACGCGGGTATCTCAGTATAATGCAAGAAAGAATGGCTGGTCGGCTACCAGGTAAATATAAACGATTTATTGGTTACTTCACGCGCGAAACGTTCGTTATCACGCGTATACGCTCGCATCGACCTCGCGTCTTAGTGGCGCCTCGTAAACTTACGCATACTTGAGACCTTGCAAGATCTCGATTCTACTTGTTTTTGAATCTCCGCACTCGGACTTGTCCATCTTACGGATTTTTCATTAAAACGACCATTAATTCACGGAGACTTATTTGTTGAAAAGAAAAGTTTGCAAATGAATAGATACATAGTTTTCTGAAAATGTTCAAGATTGTATCCTAATATCTCACAAATTTTTTATCTTATACAAGTATATTTATGCATGTCTATTTTTTTCTCTATTTTATCGTACATTATACCACGATATTGTCGAACGAAGAATCTTTTTCTTATTATCCTTATATGTGTACGACTATATTTTCTTACAGGCAGCTCTTTCATCGCGCAAAGTCATTCGGCACAGATCTTTATGAATCGGTAAAAGTCACATAGTTTTCGACTAACGTTTCATTGCGACGGTTCTGCAACCAGAAATCTTGCTATTCTGTTGAAGATTGACAACTATATACTCCAGCAAACAAATTGTCTACACTGAGAAAAGAATTGCATTAAATGGAATTCTAGTGGAAAATGGACAAATCATAATTTTACAGTTAAGGAGATGTTAAAGTCATTTGTTTTACTAACTAAATGCAATAAGTTTTGTGTCACAATTTCTTTTCTTTTCTTTTTTAGAGAGAGATTTGAATATCCTTTTCTATAATTAAAAATTTTTTTAAATTGAAATCTTTATCATTTCTTAATCCAATATGGCGTTCAGAACTGTCACATCATCGTAACATTTGGTTAATGTAAGAGCTTTGCAGTCTATACTTAGAAATAATAGTCCACAGACTAATAGTTTATATATTATGAATAAACATCATCGTAAGTTCTTAGAATTAACTTAGATGCATAATTCGATAAGAAATGCGTTATGAAAATTTATGCGTGTAGGCGTGCGATATTGATGTAGAAATGATGTGTCAATAACACATAAATCGTATATGTAAATCTATTGAGTCGATAAAATAAACGATTTTAGAATCTCTTTAAATCTATTATAATTCTAGATAATTAGATGTCCAGTTATAATAACTAAAATGGTTGATATAATTAGAATTTACACTGAAAAAAAAGATTGGTTGCTGCACAATTTACATAGTAAAATATGGCATAGCATTTTTATATACAACAATCAATTTTTGGTTGTAGCAGCAAATTTTTAGTTGCGTTAGCCTATCGAAATTATTGGGTTGTCCGGAAAGTTCGTGCCGACTAACCTATATAATTTAATAAATGTATACTAAAATTTAAATTTTCTGCGTTTCAATTTTCCTTCAACATCAGCACGAACTTTCCGGACAGCTCAATATACAATATATTGACATTGTGGATAGACTAAAAATTTGCTGCTATAACCAAAAACTGATTGCTGCAACCAATTAAAAATGCTATGCCATATTTTACTGTCTAAATTGTAGCAGCAACCAATCTTTTCTTTCAGTGCGGAGAAGTAACAACCATGGACACACGTCCCAAGAATACCGGTAGATCATTGTTGAAATCTCGAGGTATTCTCGGTCATTTCGCAAAGCGATGGGAAGAAAAAAAAAAATATTGTAATAGCGCGCGCCGTTTTTCCAAGGAGTCCATATCGCGACAGTGAAACCTTGAGACCTCCTCCGTGCATTTCGCGAATTTAACAATCATCACTGGCCTTCGTCGCTTCCGTGAGTCACGAGCGTATGAATCACGAGGTAAATCATACGAAGAAAAAGAGTGCAATCCGTGCATCGTTCCACAGTGCACAGAAATAAGAATGCTAGACAACTCAGGCAACCCGGCATCGCCGCACCGCTTGTTACCTGCCTCGGTAACGATCGAGCGTACGGATGCGTTGAGATACCGCATGTATTGCTTGAAAATGGATCCAGGGACCGGTCGGCCGGTTTCCACAAGTGCGTTTAACGCGATCTAAATCTCAAGTAAAACGGCGCACTGGCGCATAACCACCATAGCCGCCGGTAGACGGGCGCGTTGCAATGTGCGTTATCCAGGGTCAGCGACCTCCCACTCTCCCTCCTAATGATAATTATATTCGCATTAGGGTTTGTGCGCGCACGTACTGCCCGCTCGTTCATCAGCCTAGACGCTCACTGCTTGACGGCAGTATAAACGTTTTAAAATGCATCAGCACGATCCGCTTTCCTTTCTTCCTCTTACCCTCCCGCTCCTGACTTTTCCCTCTCTCTCTCTCTCTCTCTCTCTCTCTCACCCTATCTCTTTTTCCGTTCCATTATACCTCTCCTGCACGTCCATCGCCGTGAACGCGAGAAACGTCAAGGCTCGAAGAAGCTCCCGCTTGTGAGACGCGACCTATCCCAAGGCGCGACGTGTAAAGAAAAGCTACGAGGGTGAAGTGAGGCAACACGGAGTTTATGTACAATAAAATAAAAAAATGGGAGAAATTATTAATTAAGTTCCGATTTATCTAAAACTCGGGAGAAAAGAGAAAAACTAATATTTTAACAACTGTAAAAAAAACTATAAAAAAAGAAAAATGGGAGTTTTTCACTAAATAAATTATAAATACTAAATGAGTAATAGTAAATAAGCCATATGTTAATCAACTCCTTGAGGATACACATCCGATGCAACACATATGACTTATATATCTATCGTGATAATAGCCTGTTTACACTACGTTGATGCCGTTATCGCCGTCAGATTTTATTATACTATTTACGATATCTTATTGCGATAAAGCTATTTCTTCAGCCACGCTATAAAATGTGATATGCTATGAAACGTTCAACGATAAGGATTGCATGCAAACCATTATTTACGGTTGCTACGTCTCAATGTAACATTTATTAGCGGCTACAGGACTGCGATTCGGGGTGCGATTTGATGAAAACGCATAAAGCAAAACTATTTGCTGGAATATTTATACGAGTCGATCTTAAACGATCCTTCGTTCCTGTTCGTGTAACATTCGTTCGTGTAACGCATTATAATACGAGAAAAATATGAATCGCTCTGTCGAGCTGTTGCTCATAATTGTTCCGCGTTTATGATATAATGTACTCTACACTGTTTGCCATATTCCGAAAGTCACGAAGAAACTTACCGGCCCTCCTAGCACGTTTAACTCTCGTGTGCCGGAGTTTACTACAGTTCGATCGTGACGCAAGCTCGGTAAGCACCGTCTTGGTTGCAACAGCCTGCAAGCACCATCAGTACGCTGGAGCTCGCTCGATGCCGTTGCATAATCGTATCGCTAATATTTTTTTTTAGCAAATACTAAAACCGCCGCTATAAAATCGATTTTATCGCGGACGCAGAAAGGAAGAGAAAGAGAAATGGTAGAGAAACGGAGAGAGAGAGAGAGAGAGGAAAGAAAGAGAGGAGAGGCGTAAGGAGGAAAGTTTTGCGTCTCATTGATCACACGAAAGCGCACTCAGCGAAAATTTTTACCGAAGACGAAATTCGATCGCTTATTCGATATTTATGCAGCTGAATGGTTAATTTTTAAATGCTTATAGAAAAATTAAAGATATCTCGAAGGCGAAAGAATTTATCAAAAATGATTTCTCTTTAAATATAACTTAATAATTAGTGTTTTTTAGACAAAATAGATTATTTAATAGTATGTAGAAACTTTATATTAATGCACTTTTCATGTTAATTTTATTTCAAGATTTTAACAAGATTTTAATTTCAGTTAGGTAGTTCTCAATGTTTTTAATGGGACTGAAAAGGCACATGCTTCAAATTGATTAAGAGATAAGTAAATATAGTTTGCAAAGATTGCTCATTAGCATTCTGTTAACGTCAGCAGTATTTATAGTGCATGGAAGAAACACGTGATTTTCAAGAAGAGAAATATAACTCCAGCTATCGTTTAATAAAACATGCAAAACTCGCAAAAATTTCGAATTGGCGCGGAATAAGAGAACAAGCGAGGACAGGATTCGAGAAATTTGTTTTTCTATAACGAAAAAACCTGGCATTTGAGCGAAAGAAAGGAAAGAGATGACAGTAATTGCAATTTCTATGAAGCTTCGATTCAATACGACAGATGCAGCTGCGTAGAGAAAAACAAAGAAAGAGAAAGAGAAGGAGAGGGAGAAAGTGAATATCGAGCAAAAATCCTATATCCCACATTTTGTAATGTCACAAAGGAATCCGTTCGCAAATCCTGTGGTCGGATTTGCCGTCGACGGAATGCGAATGATAATAAAACGTACGGCCAGCGACAGCAGCAGCGGTAGAGTTACGATAAATCGGGTCCGCTATGGATAGAGAGACTTGGAAAAACAATCGTCGTGGTACGTGCGCGATCGACGAAAACAGATTCTTCGCTTGATTCTCTCTTCCAAGAGTGGTCGAGAAGAGAGTTGCAGCAAAGGTCGACGAGCGTATCGCGACGCAAATATCTCGAAGGTACAGCGGATATTATTCAAGTCGCGAGGATACTGTTTGGTCGCCATTCAATGTGTATACATGCGTGATAAAAAAACATCAGAAATAAAATCCGCGCCGTGTGTTAAAGCCGCGCCGTTGCGATCTAATCTGCACGCGTTTACTTAAAAACAATTATCGATAATGCGTATTTGCGTCATCGTTGTCGTTAACCTCGCAGCAAGGACTTTTTATTTGTAGATGCGCTTATAATTAACCGTACTTTCTAATTATATAAGTGGAACGCTGACCATTATTACATCGTTATTTCTATAAAAAGAAAAAACAATTCCTTTTTTTTTTCATATTAATAAGGATTTTAATCCTACACGAAATTAAACATTTCATATTCAAATAAATTAAATTAATTTCGCAATAAACATTATTTATTTTTGATCGCAGATATAAATTATTAAATTTTAA